>Ga0187885_10000133_pt1 | contig 88816 bp, 82 predicted proteins | sample June2016WEW_20_1_3_FD_132970 | JGI IMG/M metagenome (GOLD analysis project Ga0187885, IMG submission 132970) | Peatland microbial communities from SPRUCE experiment site at the Marcell Experimental Forest, Minnesota, USA - June2016WEW_20_100 | ecosystem: Environmental > Terrestrial > Soil >...
TCCACCGGCGAACGTCGCGGCGCTTAGGCCGCGAGAGCTAATTCTTGGTTAGCTGTTTTGTTTGATGCGATGATTAACGAGGCCAACGCATCGTCCTCGGCATGCCGCCTCTGGCGCATTCCCCAGGTCGAAACCAGTGCGCCCCCAAACGGACATCTACATTTTCATGCTTAACACCTGAAAGGTCAAGGCGTGCGGTGAAAATCAGTCCGCTTCAAAAATCTCCTCAATTTTCGCTTTAAACAAACGTGCCACCTTGAAAGCCAGCGGCAAACTCGGATCATATTTTTCGGTCTCGATGGCATTGACGGTCTGGCGCGAGACACCGAGTTTGTCGGCGAGGTCGGACTGCGACCATTCTTTGGCTGCGCGCAATTCGCGCAGTTTGTTTTTCATTTATACCTCCGCCATGAAAAGATGGCTCCAATCCCGTAGTAGGCCCACATGATGTAAAACGCCCATTCCGCATGAAATTCCGGTGCGTGCATGTCGCGGAGAAACAAATAACTGAAACAGGTGAAACCTGTGGCAATTCCCGAAAAGGCCGCCGCTTCAGTGACAACTTTTCTTTGCAGTTCATCCAATCCCTCCGAAACAAAGCGGATGGTGGTGGCGGCAATGTAAATAATCGGCAACACCGGCAATAGAATCAGCCAATATCTATGTGGCAATTTGTCTGAATCGAAGTGGTTCAGCGCGCAAAGTCCCAACGCATAGGCAAAGAATCCGACAGTCATCCGTAAAACATATTTTTTAAAGTGCGTTTTCATAAATTTCATTTGAATGGTTCACAAGTTGATCACTTGAGGAATGCGTCCACCTGGGCTGCAAATTTTTCGGGCTGGTCAAGCATGACGAAGTGGAACGAGCCATCAATGCGGACTATTTTTTTGTCTGGCAGAGCGGCATAGTTTTCCTGGTAAAGCCGGTCGGAAGCCGCTGGCGGAATGCCGGCCAGGGAATCCCAGGCATGGAGTATCGTCACCGGCGTTTTTATTTTGTGCAGTTGGGGGCGGATGTCAGTCGTCATGTCCTCATACATGGCGCGGGCCACGACTGATTTGTCGGACGCAACCGCCCATCGGGTTGCCTGCTTGCATCCATCCGGGGATTTGACGAGTGCGTGCATGAAGGCGGTTTCACTTTTGGCGTAGTCATCCTGCGTTTGAGCGAGGATGCTGTCGCGCATGGCGGCGGCTTGCGGTGCCACGGTGGCAGGGTCTTTCGCGCCGAATAGCGCACCATAAAAGGGCAGTGAATCCACAATCATCAGTCCAGCCACGTCTTCCGGATGCTGAAACGCCAGCATGCTGCCCATGAGTCCGCCAAGCGAATGACCAATCACCCTCGGCGCTTGCAGCTTGTTAGTCTTGATGTAGGCGTCAATGGCATCCACCGTCGGCTGCATCATCGGACCTTGCGCGTTTGCCTGCGGCGGCGAACCGGCAAATCCGGCCACTTGGATGATGTGCAGGCGGAAATGATTTTCCAAATGGCTGGCAGTGGCATCCCACACCGCGCCCGAAGTGGCGAGTCCGGGTATGAGCAGCACGTCCGGGCCATGTCCCCGGACGGTGACAGTGATGCGGTCTGAAACAACATCCGCAGCGGCGGTGAAAACCTGCCACGTCAGAGCGACGGTTAACAAAGCGATGAATTTGCTTCTGTGCATGAGATTGTTTTTCATAAAATTCATTGGTAGCGGCGGTTGAGGATGGCGTAGCCGAGAAAATAAAAGCCCAACACCAGTGAAATCGGGAAACTGGCGGTCTGGAAATGTGAACCGAGGTGCAGATGGGCCGGCAGCACCCCGGCTTGAAAAACGCCCGCCTTGTCCAGGATATGCCAAGTCGAGACCACAAAGAGAGTCACGCCGGTCGCAAAGAGACACGCTTCCACCGACACCCGGCGATGCATTTCATCCATGCCGCGCACCCAGCGCACAAAATCCCGCACCCAAAGCAGACTGATGAGCAACGGAACCAGCGCGATGATCGCCCGTTGGGCCACAGTCCATTCCCGGGGCAGGGAGAGCAACTGGTCGCCCGCCCACGACAGGATCATGGCCACAAAGGCCCAGGTGTTCGCTTTTAAGTTCGCCCGCAACGAATAACTCGGGCCAAACATGATTTCTTCCGGAAGATTTGGTTTGTCATTCATGCAGCCAGTGTAAAGCATACTTGTCATATGTCAAGCATTCTTTACATTTATTTTTAAGTGAAAAAAGGCTGGAAATCCGGGTGTTTCTTTCAAATCACGCGCCAGCGTCCTGGACTGCGGTGGCCCTCCACCGCTTTTCGAACCACCCAAAGCGCCAGGGGGCTGGCGCACTCCAAAACGCTTCGCGACGTTCGCACCTCCAAACAAAAACGAGGCTGGAATTGTTCCCAGCCTCGCTCGCTTTCGATTCCGTCGAACGTTATTGCTCCACGCCGACGCGGTAGAAGCGAGCATTGCCCGGAAGAACGGCTGTATCGGTTTGGGTGTTGGTGGGCGCGGTGGCGGCAATGTTCGTGCTGACAATGGAATTGAAGCCTGTCAGCAGGTTGGTGGAACGTTCAAGCCAATAGGTCTTTCCAGCAACGCTCGGCCAGCCCAGCACGACGGCGTTGGAGTTGGTGGCAGACAACACCGTCAGCTGCAGGCAGGAGGCGGCATTGGTCGGATTCGTTCCTGCTACCCACTCCGCCAGATTGCTCATGCCGTCGTGATCGGGGTCGGCGTTCGGGTCGGTGCCGGTCAGATGGCCGAAATACTCAAGTTCCCACCAATCCGGCAGGCCATTGCTGTCGGTATCCACCATGCGTTGCAGGTTGAGCCGCCTGCCGTTGTGCACCTCGCCCTGTAAACCCGGGACGACATCCGCATTCGTGAGGACGCGTTGAATCCGTTGAGCCACGGTTTCGTTTGGAAAGTTCATCGCGGCGAACGCGACCGCGCCGGACACGTGGGGCGTCGCCATCGAGGTGCCGTTGAGGTATTGATAAATCTGGGTGGGATCAGGCTCGTTGACGACGGTGGCGGGGGAATTTGTTTGCAACGCAAGCCCGTCGGCCTGGGCAAGGGAGACGGCGGGAATCCAGTTGTTGGTGCCACCCAAAGTGCCGGAGAAATTGCCGTTGGTATTGTTGTAAATGATGGCCGCGAGCGCGCCAGCGGTCATGGCGTTGACCACCTTGTTTGAAAAAGTGAGGGTTCCGCGCTCAATCAACGCGATGTTGCTGCGCACGGCGGTTGGAAAATCCGAGGGATTTCCCAGCCCGCAATAATAAACCGTAGCGGTGATGCCGGTGGTGGTGCCGGAATACGTCAGCTCGTTGGCGCTATAGATTGTGGATCCCTGCTGGACAGAGGCAATCGTGCCCGCCAGCGCAACGGGCAACAACGAAAGGATGTTCACGCCGGGCGCCCCCAAATCCACGGTGTTGGTGCCGTAGTCTGAAAAGGACGCCAGGGCATCATTCTGGTCGGTGGCCGCCACGACAATCATGTTGCTCAGCCGGTAACTGGCGGGATAAAAGGCGGTGGTGTCGTTGTCGCTGGTGTTGTTTCCCGCTGCGCAGCAAAAAATGATGCCGGCGGTGCCGGCGGCCTGCATGGCGGCGCGCTCGGTGCTGTTGGACCCGCCACCACCGAAGGATTCATTGATGGCGACAATATTCGCGCCACGGCCTTTCATCATGGTCGCGTATTCAATCGCCTCGATGATGGCGGAGTCGGGCAGGGAGTTGCCGTCACTCGATGCCCGGAGCGCCATAATCTTGGCCTGATAGTCCACCCCAATCACGCCCAACTGGTTGTTGCCGATGGCAGCAATTGTTCCGGCCACATGCGTTCCATGAAAAGCTGAGTCCGTCGGGTTGGGAAGGTTGTCCGCAAAATCATAACCGTAATAATCGTCCACGTATCCGTCGCCGTCGTCATCCACACCGTTGCCGGCGATCTCGCCGGGATTGATCCACATGTTGCCGGCCAGATCCGGGTGCGTGTAATCTGCGCCCGTGTCAATGACCGCCACCACCGGCCGGTTGGTGGTGGTGGGGGTTGGCTGTGCCAGTCCCCAAGCCGCGACAAACCGGATGTCGTCTCCCGCCGTTCCCGCAGTCCCGTTGACCGACTGGCCGGTGTTTTGCAATGCCCACAGATTGGCAAAATACGTGTCGTTGAATGTCGTGGTGGTCACCCAACGCAGATAATTCGGTTCGGCGGTTTCCACCGCCGGGTCCCGGCTCAACTCGGCAATCAGTTCCGCCGTCGTCCGGTTCCTGGCGCGTATTAACCCGGTATGGCGCCCTCGATCCCGGGAGAGTCTGGCAAAATGTTTCGTCAACGCCAGCGAATGGCCGGCCAGCGCCTGTTGGGCGGCATTCAAAGTCACCGACGGTTTGAAAGTAACGATGACTTCGCCTTCAACGTATGCTTGTGCCGGATGGCTTGAGCCCGCCGGCGCCCCGCTGACTGTCAGGCTCAGTATCATGAAGGCGGCTGACATTCCCTGGCCAAAAATCTTCATCAAAGGTTTCCTTTCCAGCATACTATAATAACATCTCGGGAGCGGGTTGACAAAAATTAAAACGAGGCTGGAAAACCGGGTGTTTCTTTCAAACCGCGCGCCAGCGTCCTGGACTGCGGTGGCCCTCCACCGCTTTTCGAACCACCCAAAGCGCCAGGGGGCTGGCGCACTCCAAAACGCTTCGCGACGTTCGCACCTCCAAACAAAAACGAGGCCGGAATTGCTTCCAGCCTCGCCTGTAATTTCGTTGGTAGGGACGCGCGGCCCGCGCGTCCGGGCGGACGGTTCGGCGAACCGTCCCTACCTTAATAATCCATTCCGCCCATGCCGCCCCCGCCCCCGGGCATCGGGGCCGGCTTTTCCTTTTCAGGAATGTCGGCTATCAGGCATTCGGTTGTCAGCAACAGGCCGGCAATCGAAGCCGCGTTTTGCAGCGCGGTGCGGGTGACTTTCTTCGGGTCAACCACGCCGGCCTTCACGAGGTCTTCATATTCGCCGGTGGCCACGTTGTAACCTTCGTTGCCCTTGCGCTTCTTGACTTCTTCGACGACCACCGAACCTTCGACGCCGGCGTTCTTCGCCAGTTCGCGGGTCGGCGATTCGATGGCGCGCTTCACGATGTCCACGCCGATTTTCTCGTCTTCATTTGCGCCCTTGACCGCTTCAATCGCGGGCAGACAGCGGATCAATGCCACGCCGCCGCCGGCGACAATGCCTTCCTCGACCGCCGCGCGCGTCGCGTGCAACGCGTCCTCGACACGCGCCTTTTTCTCCTTCATTTCGGTTTCGGTCGCTGCGCCAACGTTGATGACGGCCACGCCGCCGGCGAGTTTCGCTAGGCGTTCCTGCAATTTCTCGCGGTCGTAATCGCTGGTCGTCTCTTCGATCTCGCGGCGGATTTGATTCACGCGGCCCTGGATATCGCTGGATTTGCCGCCACCTTCGACGATGGTGGTGTTTTCCTTGTCAACCACGATGCTCTTGGCGCGGCCGAGGTCGGCCAGTTCAATGCTCTCAAGCTTGATGCCGAGGTCTTCGCTGATGAACTTGCCGCCGGTGAGAATGGCGAGGTCTTCGAGCATGGCCTTGCGGCGGTCGCCGAAGCCCGGGGCTTTCACGGCGCAAACATTCAGCGTGCCGCGCAATTTGTTCACGACCAGGGTCGCGAGCGCTTCGCCTTCAACGTCCTCGGCGATGATGAGCAGCGGTTTGCCCGTGCGCGCGGCCTTTTCGAGCAACGGCAACAGGTCCTTCAGGCTGCTGATTTTCTTTTCGTAATTGAGGATGTAGGCGTCTTCGAGCTTCACCTCCATCGTCTCGGCGTTCGTGACGAAATAAGGAGACAGATAGCCCTTGTCGAACTGCATGCCTTCGACGACCTCGAGCGTCGTCTCAATGGACTTGGCTTCCTCGACGGTGATGGTGCCGTCCTTGCCGACCTTGTCCATCGCGTCGGCGATGATCTCGCCGATGGTGGTGTCCCAGTTGGCGGAGACGGTCGCAACCTGCTTGATCTCGTCCTTGTCCTTCACCTTCTTGGCGATCTTGTCAAGGTGCGACACCGCGGCTTCCACGGCCTTGCCAATGCCGCGCTGGATGCCGATGGGGTTGCCGCCCGCCGTGACGAACTTCAGGCCTTCGCGATAAATGGATTCGGCCAGCACGGTGGCGGTGGTGGTGCCATCGCCGGCGGCGTCGCTGGTTTTGCTGGCGACTTCGCGGATCATCTGTGCGCCCATGTTTTCGTAGGCGTCCTCCAGTTCGATTTCCTTCGCCACCGTCACGCCGTCCTTGGTGATGGTTGGGGAACCATATTTCTTGTCAATGACCACGTTGCGGCCCTTGGGTCCGAGCGTGGCGACGACCGCCTTGGAAAGCTTCTGGACGCCGCGCAAAATCGCCTGCCGCGCCGCCTCTTCAAACAATAATTGTTTTGCTGCCATAATTTTAATCAGTTTTGAGTTTTAAGTGTTAAGTTTTGAATTCAGGCTCTGGGCTCGTGGCTTTGGGTTTGAGGTTTTCTCGTGCCCGGCGCCTCGTGCCTCGCGCCTCTTTTTTAAACAAGCACAGCGAGGATGTCGTCCGATGACAAAATCTTGTATTCCTTGCCGTCAATTTTGATTTCTGTGCCGCCGTATTTGCTGACAAGCACGCGGTCGCCCTTTTTGACTTCAAACGGGATTTTCTTTCCATCGTCGTTGGTTTTGCCGGTGCCGAGGGCGATGATGATGCCTTCCTGCGGTTTTTCCTTGGCGGTATCGGGAATGATGATGCCGCCCTTCTTGACTTCCTTTTCTTCAACCGGCTCGACCAGGATACGGTCGCCGATCGGTTTAACGTTTAGTGCCATAGGTTCTTTCGTTTTTGTTGTTTGGTTTCGAGTTGTTAATTGTAATCAACTCCCGCCGCACCCGCGATGGGAAAATTTATTCAGATAGAGCGCTTGTTATCTTTTCTTTTTATAAAAACTGGCTTCTGAGTCAGGACGTCCATACATGTAAAAGCCATAGCCAGCGGAGTCACAAGCGGTCTCCATTAAAGAAAGCCATTCATAAACAGCGTTGCCCAAATCATATTCACCTTCACCGCTTTTAATCATCGAATCTCCGAAAATACTTTCCGCTTCCATTCGGTCGATTACAAAACCATGATCTTTGTAGCCATAGACCAATTGTATTGCGACATCTTGAGGATTCCCTTTGAGCGGTGAGACTCTTTTCTTCAACAATCGTTCCGCATATTGCACAGCGGATTCTGCAACGCGCTCGTAATAACCAAGGTTTACCAAATTCAATGAGGATGAGAGATATTTTGCAAACATATCTGATGCCTTCGGATATTGACTTGCGAGTTCAGCCACATGTTGGACTGCATTTTTGAGTCCCAGCGCAGGAAGGTCATTGAATTGAGGATCAATCGGGCCTAGTTCGCTCATCTGCCCCATGTGAATTTCATCGGCTCCACAACACAATAAAGTAGCTGCTGATTTGGCGCGACGAGGAACGACGGCGATAAATTTTTCAGTTGTTGATTCACGGCAAAGCTTGCTTATCAAATATGCCGGCTCAATTTCACCACCAGCAGACGTGATAATAAGACCGATTTCACGCTTTTGTTTGAATGAATTAATTGCCTTGTAAATCTTGTCAGTATCCGTTCGCAGCATCGTCAAAGGGTCGTGAATGATGAGCCAATTGTATTTTGGATAAGCCGGAGATAAACTTATCGCCTTCGTAAGAATTTTACTTACGCATTCACATAATTCCTTTCTTTTGGCCAAGGGATTTTCTCCGTTGATTAACGCCCAAAACTCTCCGTAAATTTGGCTCAAAGATTTCTCAGGTGGTGCTTGTGGACCTTGGGGCTGTGTTGGTGATGAAGGTTCAGTTGGCGCTGCACTTGGCATGGCTTCTGTATTTTCTACGGTAGTATTTGGAACTACCGTTTCGCCATTTACCGCGTTTGGAGCCAGTTCCGGCATAGAATTAGTTGTTTAAATTTTTATTTCTTCTCGTCCACAACTTCGGCGTCAATCACCGTGCCGTCGTCCTTTTTGCCCTTTTTCTCCTCTGACTTGGCTTCACCAGATGGGCCGGCGCCCTGCGCCTTTTCAGCCTGTGCTTTCGCAGCAGCAGCTTTGTAAAGTTCGGTGCTCGCGGCCTGCCACACTTCGTTCAACTTTTCAGCCGCGGATTTGATTGCAGCCGTGTCGCTGCCTTTGAGCGCTTCTTTCACGTCTGCGACGGCCTTTTCGATCTTGGCCTTGTCGTCGCCGGAAATTTTGTCGCCGGTTTCCTTGAGCATTTTCTCGGAGCGATAGACCGCGCTGTCGGCTTCGTTGCGCGTCTCGACTTCCTCGCGCTGCTTCTTGTCCTCGTCCGCGTGTGCCTCGGCGTCCTTGCGCATTTTCTCGACTTCGTCCTTCGAGAGACCGCTGCTGGCGGTGATGGTGATTTTTTGTTCCTTGCCGGTGCCGAGGTCCTTGGCGCCCACGTGCAAGATGCCGTTGGCGTCAATGTCGAACGTCACTTCGATTTGCGGCACGCCGCGCGGGGCGGGCGGGATGTCGGTAAGATGAAACTTGCCGATAGTCCGGTTGTCTCTTGAAAATTGGCGTTCGCCCTGCAGGACATGGATTTCCACGCCGGGTTGGTTGTCCGATGCGGTGGAGAAAATTTCCGATTTGCGGGTCGGAATGGTGGTATTGCGCTCGATGAGCCGCGTGAACACGCCGCCCAGCGTCTCAATACCAAGCGACAACGGCGTCACGTCGAGCAGCAGCACGTCCTTGACCTCGCCCTTGAGCACGCCGCCCTGGATGCCGGCGCCCACGGCGACGACTTCATCCGGGTTCACGCCCTGATGCGGCGGTTTATTGACGAGTGAATGCGCGGTCTCGACGACTTTCGGCATGCGGGTCATGCCGCCGACGAGCACCAATTCGTCAATCTTTGCCGCGTCAATATCGGCGTCCTTCAAACAAGCCTTTACCGGCGCGATGGTGCGCTCGAACAGTTTATCACAAAGCTGTTCCATTTTAGCGCGGGTCAGCTTCATCGAAATATGTTTTGGGCCGCTGGCGTCGGCGGTGATGAACGGCAGATTGATTTCGTATTGCTGCGCGCTGGAAAGGGCGATTTTGGCCTTTTCAGCCTCTTCCTTGATGCGCTGGAGGGCGTCGGGCTGCTTGCGCAAATCCATGCCGGATTCCTTTTTGAATTCGCCGAGAATCCAATCCATGATGAGGCCGTCCCAGTCGTCACCGCCGAGGTGCGTGTCACCGTTAGTGGCTTTCACCTCGAACACGCCGTCACCGATTTCCAAAACTGAAATATCGAATGTGCCGCCGCCCAGGTCATACACGGCGATTTTCTCGTCCTTTTTCTTGTCGAGACCGTAGGCGAGCGACGCAGCCGTCGGCTCGTTGATGATGCGGAGCACTTCCAGGCCGGCGATGCGCCCGGCGTCTTTCGTGGCCTGGCGCTGCGAATCGTTGAAGTAAGCCGGAACGGTGATGACGGCCTGTGTGATTTTTTCGCCCAGACGCATTTCGGCGTCGGCCTTCATCTTGGAAAGGATCATCGCGGAGATTTCCGGCGGTGAAAATTGTTTCGCTTTGCCGTCCACTTCCACTTCCACGGCGGCGTCGCCGTTGGACGTCTTTACGACTTTGTAGGGGACGCGTTTGATTTCCTCGCTGACTTCATCGAATTTGCGGCCCATGAAACGTTTGATGGAGTAAACGGTGTTGCGCGAGTTAGTGACGGCTTGGCGCTTGGCCGATTCGCCGACCAGCCGTTCGCCGCTCTTGGTGAACGCAACGACGGACGGTGTGGTGCGTTTGCCCTCGGAATTTTCCAAAACCAGCGGCTCGCCGCCTTCCATGACCGCCATACAGGAGTTCGTGGTGCCCAAATCAATGCCTAATACTTTTGCCATAAAAAAAATAAATATTGGTTGTCTGCCCCTTATTCCAGTGCAATTATGATGCCGTAATTCTCAAAACGATACGGAAGCCTTATAAACAAAGGGTGGATTTCTGCTTTTCAGGTTTTCCGGCTGGCTAAAAAATAGTGCCAAAAGCGTCACAGTGGCACAGTAAGAGTGCCGTTTGGCACAGCTAAACAAGGTAGGGCGCGATGTCCCTATCGCGCCGTTTTAATTTTGCGGCGCGTTCGGAGAACACGCCCTACCCTCTTTGCTAGTTGCTTCCCGGTTTGACGGTGGGAATCGCGGCCCGTTGAAACTTCATGGTAGGGCGCGATGTCCCTATCGCGCCGAAAGTGAAGGTGGTATTCGGTCATTGGAGCGATAGATCCACGGCCAATTTTCGACCTGTTTACATATGCCACGCCTTACCGGATTCAACAGAATGTAACTGATCTTTTCTGCTTCCTCGTGATGGTCACGCAAACGATGATCGAAGAAATCGCGTTGCCAGACGATTTTCTCATTCCGAGTTAAAAATCGTTTCCAATTTGTAATCGTCGTCTTCATTCCCGCCTCTCGCGGAAACGCAATGACGGCATGGAGATGGTCCGGCATCAACAGCATGAGCCGACAATGCCAAACCAATGCTTCGTGATTGTGCGCGGCTGCGGCCAGCACAGCTTGACCTGTACCTTTGCGACAAAGCTGATTTTCCACCCGAGGTTCGCAATTGATGGTGATGAAAAAGAATGAGCCGTCCGAAACCCAAGGTGGAATTTCGTGGCCGGGGCGGGTGCGAACAGGAAGATTCATCTTTGAGAAATTGCAGTTTGTTGTTTAGCCGGACAACCCAAATTTTTTTGAGACGGCGCGTTCGGAGAACGCGCCCTACCTATTTTTTGATCGTCAGGTGCTTGGCTCACATGATGAGGCGAGCTATCCCTAGCCCCGCCGCGGCGCGATAGGGACATCGCGCCCTACCTCTTTAACTTATTTGCTTCCCGGTTTAGCGGCGGGAATTTTGGCGAGATCAGGCGGTAATTTGTCCGGCTCGAACGCTTCGACTTGGAGCGCAATCAAGCTGGCGAAGGGCACGCCGAAGTTCACCGTGCCATTCGAACGGTCCACGATGGCCGCTACGCCGGCGACTGTTCCGCTGTGGGCGCGGACGATATCAATCGTCTCCTGCACGCGGCCGCCCCTGGTCACCACATCCTCGACGACGAGAATTTTTTCGCCGGGCGCAATTTTGAATCCGCGCCGCAATGCCAGTTTGCCATCCTCCTTTTCCGTGAAGATAAACCGCACACTGAGCTGCCGCGCGACTTCCTGTCCAATGACGAGTCCGCCGAGCGCGGGCGCGATGACGGTGACAGCGCCGAATTTGCGGACTTTACCGGCCAGCGCGCCACCGAGCTTCTCGACAGTCGGCATTTGCTGAAGCGCGAGCGCGCATTGGAAGTATTGGCGGCTGTGCAAACCGCTGCGGAGAATGAAATGGCCTTCGAGCAGCGCGCCGGTGTCGCGGAAAATTTGCAGGACTTCGTCTTGTGTCATGCGGGTATGGTATGTAGCCGCGACCTTCAGGTCGCGCAAGCAAAAGCGCAAGCTAAAGCTTGCGGCTACGTTTCATTTTCTGAATTCTGGCTTCGTGCCGAAGTGGATCAAATTCATCGTCGCCATTTTATTGCTGCCGGTTTGTGCCGGCGCGGCGAAGGCATTGTGGCTGGTGCTGTGCGCCAGCGGCAAAGCGGACGTGGTTTGGGTGCCGTTGCTGGCGGGAGTGGTTTGTTGGGTCGTGATTTACGCGCTGTTGCCGAAGCCAATGTGGATTTACGTGTTCGGCCATGAATTGACGCATGCGATTTGGACGTGGCTGTTCGGCGGGCGCGTCAAAAAATTCAAAGCCGCCTCCGACGGGGGGCACGTGGTTGCGAGCAAAACCAATTTCGTCATCGTCCTCGCTCCGTATTTTTTCCCGCTCTACGCGGCGTTGGTTGTCGCGGTGTTTGCCATCGGCCATTTGATTTTGGGGTGGAAGAATGATTTGGTTTGGTTTCACCTGATTGTCGGCGCAGCGTATGCGTTTCACGTGACGTTGACCTGGCATGTGTTGAAAACGCGGCAGTCCGACATCACGTCGCAGGGTTGGTTGTTCTCCGCGGTGATTATTTTTCTTGGCAACGCCAGTGTGCTGCTGTTTGGCTTGCCGTTATTGACCGCAAAGGTCAGTTTGTTCAACGCGCTGGGCTGGTGGCTGGAAAGCACGGGACAAATTTTCAACTGGCTGGCGCGGTGGCGTTGGAGTTGATGCCGAAATTTATCAATAATTCTGTCTTGAAATAAAACGCGGATAGGTTCAAATCTTCAAAAAGCGCCGTATGGATTTAGGTGATATTTTAAGCAAGGCACAAATCATTCCGGATTTGCACGCGAAGGATCGCTGGGAAGCGATTGATGAATTGATTGGCAATCTTGTCGACACGGGCAAAATACAACCCGGCGACCGCGACGCCGTGACCGCCGCCGTCAAAAAGCGCGAGACTTCCATGAGCACCGGCATCGGGTTCAGCATCGGCATTCCGCACGCCTCGACCGATTTGATTCTCGAAGTTGTTGGCGTGCTTGGCCGTTCAAAGGCGGGTGTGAGCTTTGACGCGCTCGACAATCAGCCGGTGAAACTCGTCATGCTGTTCCTCGTGCCGCAGGGCCAGTTTCAAAAGCACCTTCACACGTTGGCCAACATCGCCAAACTCCTGCACAAGGCCGATTTCCGCCAGGCGCTCGAACAGGCACCGGATGCCGAGGCGATGCTCAATATCATCAGGGAATACGGGAAAAAATAATGGTAGGGTCATCGCGCTGCGATGACCGGACGCCGCAGCGCGGCGTCCCTACCTTGAAGATCGCCCCTCTGAAATTTTATCCGTGTCCATCCCGCCTGCGTTTCACTTCGTCGTGGCAAGCCGTGTCCATCCGTGGTTAAATTCCCGCCGTGCTGCCGCACAAACAAATTGAGCTGAAATTGCAGCAGGCTGTCCGGACTGTTTTGCCGGGGGCGGATGTTTCGACCGTTCTGGTTCGTCCGTGTCCCGATCCGAAATTTGGCGATTACCAGACCAACGCGCTGATGTCGCTCGCCAAGTCGCGCCAATTGAATCCACGCCAGTTTGCTGGCGACGTGCTGGCGAAACTCGATGTGGCGGAGTTTTGCGAAAAACCTGAAGTCGTCGGCGCGGGTTTTTTGAATTTCCGGCTGAAAAATTCCACGATTGTCCAAACACTGCAATCCGCGGCGCGCGGTGAACATTTATTTTTTGAAAAAATGGGTAGGGACGCGCTGCCGCGCGTCCAAGCCGACCAGCAGGTCGGCCCTACCGTTCGCACCGTTGTTATTGATTTCAGCGCGCCGAACGTGGCCAAGCCGATGCACGTCGGTCACATCCGTTCGACCATTCTCGGCGATTGTCTCGCGCGCACGTTGCGGCTGCTCGGCCACCGCGTTATCACCGACAATCACATCGGCGACTGGGGCACGCAATTTGGCAAACTGCTCGTGGGCTGGAAAAAACATCTGAACGCCGCCGCGCTCAAGGCCGATGCGCTCGCCGAAATGGAACGGCTTTACAAACTCGTGAATGCCGCAAGCGAAACGGATGAGAAAATTTTGGAGGAAGCGCGGCAAGAACTGGTGAAACTCCAAAGCGGCAACGAGGAAAATCTAAAAATCTGGCGCGAGATGATTGCGCTGTCGCAAAAGCAATTCGATGAAATTTATTCGCGGCTTGGTGTGAAGTTTGATCACACATTCGGCGAGAGTTTTTACAACCTACGCCTCAAACCGCTCGTTGAAGAATTGCTTTCCAAAGGCATCGCCCGCGAGAGCGAAGGCGCACTTGCAATTTTCTTCGAGGATTCCACAAGTGCGGGACAACTCAAAGAACATCCCGCGCTTATCCGCAAAAGCGACGGCGGATTTAATTACACAACGACCGATCTGGCCACACTGGCGTATCGTATTGAAACCTGGAAGCCGAACGAAATCATTTATGTCACCGATGGCCGCCAGCAGTTGCATTTCCAGCAGGTCTTCGCCGCGTTCCAAAAATGGATGGCTGTAGAGTGCGCTGTCTCAGCGCAAAATCGCGTGAGGACACGCGACGCTACACCGAAGTTGGCCCACGTCTGGTTCGGCTCGATTCTGGGCGAGGACGGCAAACCGTTCAAAACGCGCAGTGGCGACACGGTGAAGCTCGCCGATTTGCTCGACGAAGCGGAGGAGCGGGCCTTTAAAATTGTTTCCGAAAAGAGCCCCGAACTTTCCGAAGCCACGAGGCGCGAGATCGCTCGCGTCGTCGGCATCGGCGCGGTGAAATACGCCGACCTGCTGCCGAACCGCCAGAGCGATTACGTGTTCAGTTGGGACAAAATGCTCGCGCTCAACGGCAATACCGCGCCGTATTTGCAATACGCCTATACCCGAATCAAAAGCATCTTTCGGAGGGGCGAGTTACACGAGTCCCAAAATGTGAAAGTTGGGGACTCGCAGATCTCGTCCCTCCGAATTGAAAAACTGTCTACTCCAGAAGAAATTGCACTGGCGAAGCATCTTTTAAATTTCGGCCTCACGCTCGAGGCCGTGGCGGGGGAATATCGCCCGAATTTTCTCTGCAATTATCTTTTTGAACTGGCAGGCAGGTTCACCGCGTTTTATGAAAATTGTCCGGTGCTCAAGGCTGATCCCGCAGTGCGGGACTCCCGTTTGGCGCTCTGCGATTTGACGGCGCGCGTTTTGAAACAAGGCCTCGAAATCCTCGGGATTGAGGTTTTGGAACAAATGTGATTTTGCAGCGGCGCTTCACAAGTCAATGTTTGAATTGCTCAAAACAGATGCGCACAGCGGTCAGCAAGAAGAATCTTGGTCGTGCCCGCCGGTGTGCTTATCTTGAGAACCAACGTCCAGCAGGCAAAACATGCGCCATCTCGCCCAACCTAGGGTCTTGAAATTGGCAGTCATCGCATCGCTAGCCACTGCACTCGCATGTTATCCCCGCCTGTCGCTTTGGCCGAACTGGTCTGCTCCAATCTGGTATCTGGAAACCATGATCTTCTTTTGCAGCATGGTCCTTTGGAGTTTCGTCTTTGCGTGGCACACGCTATACACCCAGCGGCCGGTCTGGATTCTCAAGCAGGAATCCGGACCGTTCATCGCAGTGACCCTGGTTGGAATTATCGCTGCGATGGTGTTTCATCTGTTTCTTGACCCATCGCTCCGACTCAAAGTGCCGGAGGAATATCCGGTTGACTTGGAACATTGGTTTGCACTGGTGCTGTTTTCCCTCTTCTTAAGCCAGTTGTTCCTTCTCTTTGCCCCTTTCGCTTGGCTCATGCGGTTGTTTCATAACCGCTGGGTGGCAACCTGCCTGACCGTTTTGTTTGGAGCTGTTCTGTTGGTGATCAAAATCCAGTCTTCCCCAACGCCGATTCCGCTGCCACTGTTTGCCGCGCTTCTGGCTGGCAGAATCATCACGGGATTTCTGGCGGTTTGGTTCTATCTTCGTGGTGGGGTAATTCTGATCTGGTGGTGGACTCTTCTGTTTGAAGCCAGACATTTGCTTATTCTGGCTGGCAATTCATAAGTGGACGCAAGCCGAACTTCAAAATTTCGTGTTCAACCGCACCGTTTTAATTAAATCTTTACGCAATGTTTGAATTGCTCAAAACGGATGCGCGCACCAAAGCGCGCTTGGGGAAATTGACCACCGCGCACGGCATTGTGGACACGCCGGTGTTCATGCCCGTCGGCACACAGGCCAGCGTGAAGGCGCTTGATCCGCGCGAACTCCGCGAGATGGGCACGCAAATCATACTCGCCAATACTTATCACCTCAATATCCGGCCCGGACTGGAAACTATCCGCGCCGCGGGCGGGCTGCATCAGTTCATGAATTGGCACCTGCCGATTCTCACCGACAGCGGTGGTTACCAGGTTTTCAGCCTCGCCAAAATCCGCAAGGTCAAGGCCCACGGCGTCGAATTCAATTCGCACGTGGACGGCGCGCCGCTGTTTCTCGGGCCGAAGGAAGCGATGGAGATCCAGCGTGTGCTCAACTCGGACATCGCAATGGTGTTCGATGAATGTCCGCCGCACGACGCGCCGGTAAAGGAACAAAAGCTTGCCGTCGAACGCACAATCCGTTGGGCGCAGGAATGCCGCGAGCAGCCGCGCACCGAGGGACAATTGGTTTTTGGCATTGTGCAGGGCGGCAGCAATCCGGCGTTGCGCGAGGAATGCGCCAAAGCACTGGTGGCGATGGAATTTGACGGCTACGCCATCGGCGGTGTGAGCGTGGGCGAACCCGAACCGGAAATGTTGAAGGCGATTGAGTTGACCGAGCCGTTTTTGCCTGCGCACAAGGCGCGCTACGCGATGGGCCCGGCACTCCCGCGCAGATGATTGAGCTGATTGCACGCGGTATGGACATGTTCGACTGTGTCCTGCCGACGCGGATGGCGCGCAACGGCACGGCGTTTACGCGCCGCGGTGCCTTCGGCCTCAAGGGCAGCGCTTACAAGGCGGATTTCCGGCCGATTGAAGAAGGCTGCGAATGTTTCGCCTGCCGGAATTTTACGCGCGCCTATTTGCGGCATTTATTGAACGTGAATGAAATTCTCGGCCTGCGCATGGTGAGCGTTCACAACTCGCATTTGTTTCTGAAATTGATGGCCGATGCGCGTGCGGCGATTGCGTCGGGAACATTCGCGGACTTTTACCGCGAGTTCATCGCCAATTACACACCGTCGCAAAAAATTCTGTCCGCGCGGGAAATAAAGGCGGAGCGATAAACTTCGGAATTACTTTCGGAGGAATTTGGCCACGGCCTCGGTCCGGGTGCGGACTTGCAGCTTTTCGTAAATGCGGCGGACGTAGGTGTGAACAGTTTCGTAGCTGACGCCCATTTTGTCCGCGATTTCCTTGTAAAGAAATCCATGGCTTAGAAAATCGAGTACCTCCTGCTCGCGTGGGGAAAGATTTTCAGTGGATTGCGTCGTGGCCGCCGTTTGTTGAAAAGATTGCACGACCTTGCGCGCGATGTGCATCGTCATCGGCGAACCGCCCCGGTGCATTTCCTGAATGGCTTCGAGCAATTCCTTGCTGGGCGTGCGTTTGAGCAGGTAACCTCCGGCTCCCGCCGCAAGCGCGTTGAAGATATTTTCCGTGTCCTCGTAAACCGTGAGCATCAACACCTGGGTTTGTGGAATGAGTTGTTTCAATTGGCGCACGCATTCGACGCCGTTCATGCCGGGCAGATTGATGTCCATCAGCACGACGTCCGGGCGCGCTTGTGGCAAATCCTTCAGGGCATCCTCGGCATTGGCATGCTGGCTCACGCAACGGAAACCGTCGGCACGATTGAGCACCCGCGCCAGCGTGCCGCGCAGCTTGTCGTTGTCTTCAACAATGGAAACGGAAATGGGCATAACTCAATTGCGGATTGCAGAATGCGGAATGTGGAATGAAGAAACAAGAATTGAACAGGCTTGAAAATTTTCTACATTCTTCATTCTGCCTTCTTCATTTCATTTTGATCGGCACTGTCAGGCGCACCAGCGTCCCGCCTTTTGTTCCCGAGCCGATCGAAAATTTGCCGTGGATGTCTTCCATCCGCTGGCGCATGTTGCGAAGTCCGTCCCGCGATTGCGCCGCATTCATGTTCAGATCACCGGGTCCGCGCCCGTCATCCTCAATTTCCAAAGTGAAATGGTGCGGCTGCAATCGCAATCGGATCCAGACCTCGGATGCTTGGGCATGTTTGACCACATTGTTGACGGCCTCTTTGAAGGCGAGAAAAATGTTGTGGCGGACATCCGGCGGGAAAGCAATCGCAGGCAATTGGGTTGGCACATCCGCGCGATAACGCAATCCGGCCAGCGTGAGGTATTCCTGTGCATATTTACAGGCATAATTAATCAAGCCATCCAACGTGTCATTGGCGGGATTGACCGCCCAGACGATTTCGTCGAGTGAACGGGTTGTTTCGCGCGCCGTTTGGGAGATTTGTTGCGCATGCGCCTGGATTTCTTCGGGAGAACTTGTGTCTGCTTCTGCCATTTCACCCAACAGGGCCACTTGCGTTAGATTTGCGCCGAGTTGGTCGTGAAGGTCGCGGGCAATGCGGGAGCGTTCCTTTTCCAACGCCAGCTGGCGTTGCAGTTTTTGCGTGGAAACATATCGCACCACGGCGACAACGATTCCCAAAAAACACAGAATCACAACGGCGCGAAACCCTCCGGTCTGCCAAAATTGAGGTTGCACCGTTATTTCAAGGGTGCAGCCGGCATCATTCCACACGCCATCTTCATTGCAGGCGGTGACATGGAACTGATAATGGCCGGGCGGCACTTCGTTGTAATAGGCAATCCGCGTGTCACCGGCTTCAGTCCAGGCGTTGTCGCGGCCCTCCAAACGATACTTAAATCGCACTTCTTTTGGCGCGGCGAAATTCAATCCGGTGTAGTGGATTTCAAAACGGTCATGGCCGGGCGGAACAATGATGGATTGCCGCCACGCTGAACGGATGCGATTGGTTTTTTGTTCCCGACCATCCACCAGCACGGATTCGATCACGACCAATGGCGGTTGCAGATTCGGTTTAAGCTCTTTGGGATTCACCGACGCCGCGCCTTTGGTGGTGGGAAGCCATAGTCTGCCGTCGCGAGTGAGGCATGCAGCAGGTTGGGAGCCGCCCGAACATTCACGCGTCGGCAGTCCATCGGCCTTTCCATAAATCCGGCACGCAATGGAACCCGCCTTTTTGTTTGCAAAATCGTCCAGCGACTTCTTCAGGATTCGCATCAACCCCGCGTTGGAGCCAACCCATAAATAACCTTCATCATCTTCGACGATATAGCCAATGCTGTCGCTGGCAAGACCGTCGCGCGTGGAATAGCGGGTCCACTTTCCGTTGTGAAATCGAGCCAGACCATGGCCGGATGTGCCAATCCACAAAGAGCCGTCTTTGTCCTCGTAAAGACAAGAGATGTCATTGCCGGGCAATCCATTCGTTTCTGATTGATGGGGAATAAATTTCCCGTCTTTGAAAGAGTCCAGACCGCGGTTCTCCGTCCCCACCCAAAGGTTTCCCGCCGCGTCTTCTGCAAGGGCGCGGACGGTATTTCCCGACAAGCCGTCCCGTGTCGTATACATTTTCCAATCCTGTCCGTTCCAGCGCGCCAGGCCGTTTTGAGTGCCCGCCCACAATTGGCCACGGTGATCTTCGAACAGGGCAAGGATTTGCGGGCCGAGAATTTCCGCGCCGGGAGCAGGTTGAAACTGATTGGTTTGAAATTGAAACAGCCCCTCGTCCCGGGTTCCGACCCAGACTTGTTGCCGGTGATCTACCAGCACCGTCCAGGTACTTTGATACCGGCTGACGCCAAAATCCTGCATGGAGTTTGTGATCCAATAAGACACACCGTGCGCGTTGAAAGCCGTCCATAAACCACCGGATGCGTCCCCGGATATCGATTGGACAACCCACGAATGATGTTCAGTCAGGGTATCGAAAACTTTTCTTTTAATCCGGTCCAACCCTGCACCGTCGGTCCCCACCCAAAGATTTCCCTGCTCATCCATGCACAGCGAAAGCACAAAGGCGGACGATAATCCATGATCAGTTGAGATGTGCTGATATTTTCCATCCGCGTCATACCAAAAAACACCCGCGCCCAGCGTGCCCACAATCAGATTGCCATCCTTGTCTTCACAAGCGGAGGTGACGGTTGAATTGCCCCATGGATACGGCCCAAAATCCTTTTCGAGTTGGGAGAGACCCCATTTTTCGACCCGGCCGTTGATCAATCGCCATGTTCCTCCGTGTTGGCTGGCTGAAATGTAATCCAGTTTCTGTGCGTGAATCTGTTGCTCGATGAGAAAGGCCGGCGGTTGAAAATTAGCCGGACGAAACGAAAACAGCATCCAATCCTCCCCAATCCAGAGCGCGCCGGACTTTTCAGCGACAACCATCCGGCAAACCGCGCGGGGATTGAAACTAAAATTCCAGACGGTCATTTTCCCATTTTGATAGCGTCCCAGATGAGCATCCGCCGTGTAAAGCCACACCGTACCACTCGAATCTTCACAGGCTGACACCAGCCGCCCTTCATGGCCACCGCGTCCGAGGTTGATGTTTTGGATTTTGCCATCCTTCGCCAACGCCACATCACCTGTGTCCATTCCAATCCAAAGATTCGTGTGGCTGTCTTGAAACAGATAAACAATCCGGTCGCTGCTCAAGCCAGGTGTGTTTTCTTCATCAAAAACAGTGAAGTGAATTCCGTCAAAACGCACCAGGCCGTTGAGCGTTCCGAGCCAAAGGTAACCGTCCCGGGTTTGAATCACTGAAATGGCCGAGCTTTGCGGAAGCCCCTGTTCGGTGTTCCAGGAATCCACAATGAAAGGCGAGTCGGACAGATCAACTGTGTCCGCAACCGCCGGAAGGATGGAGAAACAAACGCAGAGCATCAGCCATGCGAATTGGAACGTCCGGCGATTCTTGGGCATGTTTTATTCTTCGAACTATCCAGCCGGATGTAAAGCCGTTTGAAGGAGGCACCAGGCGAAAATGGAGGTGAAAATTTTGACCACGCCGGTGCGGATTGTCCGAATCAAGGCTCGCCGGGCGGGTTGATCTCCCGGACTAAAAACAAAACAACACGGCCTTGCTCATGGCCATGTTGTTTGACGAAACGGGTTCGTGCCTCGAATTAGTCGAAGGCGTGACCGGCGCAGCAAAGGACGTCCTTGATTTTATGCTGGACGAGTTCCTTCACTTTCGCACGAGCCGGGCCGAGGTATTTGCGCGGATCAAATTCCTTCGGATTTTCCATAACCACCTTACGGATGGCTGCTGTCATGGCGAGGCGCAGGTCGGTGTCAATGTTCACTTTCGTGCAACCGACGCGTCGGGCGACTTCAATATCAGCTTCCGGCACACCCTGGGCGTCGGGCATCTTGCCGCCGTATTTGTTGATTTCCTCGACGAGTTCCTTTGGCACACTCGAAGCGCCGTGCAGCACGAGCGGATAATCACCCAGCCCAGCGTCCATGAGCGCCTTTTTGATGGCCTTGAGACGTTCGAGATCGAGATGTTGCTCGCCCTTGAACTTGTAGGCGCCGTGTGAATTGCCGATGGCGACGGCGAGCGAATCACAGCCGGATTCCTTCACAAATTTCACCGCTCCATCCGGATTGGTATAATGGCCGCTTTTGGAATAGCCGCCGCCGGCTTCGCCTTCATCGAATTGCGCGCCCACCAAATGGCCTAGTTCGGCCTCCACGACACAATTATGTTTGTGCGCGTATTCCACGACCTTGCGTGTGATTTCGACGTTCTTCTCAAACGGTTCGTGGCTGGCGTCAATCATCACGCTGGTGAACCCTTCGTCAATGCAGTTCTTGCACAATTCAAACGTGTCGCCATGATCGAGATGCACGGCCATGGGAATGGTTGAGAGGCTGATGGCCGCCTCGATGAGTTTTTTGAGATAAACGGGATTTGCATATTGCCGGGCGCCCTTGGAAATCTGGAGGATCAGCGGCGCTTTTTCCTCTTCGCAAGCCTCGACGATGGCCTGGATGAGTTCCATGTTATTGACGTTGAACGCGCCGATGGCGTATTTGCCCTTCAACGCTTTCGCAAAAAGTTCCCGCGTATGTGTTAATGGCATAAGTTTAGATGTTAAATGTGCAGTGGCGAAAATGATAACCAGGTCTTCTTAAAAGGAAACAAAAAATACAGCTCCACGTCTCCAAATAAATTCCTTTGCGCCGTCGCGTCTTTGCGCGAAAAATGCGGTGTGCAGGCGCGATTTCTCCTCGGCCCCGCCGGCAGCGGCAAGACGTTCCGCTGCCTTGCCGAAATCCGTGCCGCCCTGCGGGAAGGCGCGGAGGGTCCGCCGCTGATTCTGCTCGCGCCCAAACAGACTACATTTCAACTCGAACGCCAGTTGCTTGACTCCGAACGGTGGGGCGAGCGTCCAGAAGGTAGGGTCGCCTCGCCGAGGCGACCGTCGACAGTTCCGCTTTACATTACGGACGCTCCGGCGGGGCGTCCCTACCCAAAACCCGGCTCGCTGGGACACCAACTCCAGGGCTACACCCGTCTCCATATTTTCTCCTTCGATCGGCTGGCACGATTTGTTTTTGAAAAATCAAACATCGTGCCGCCCGAACAATTGAGCGGCGAGGGCCGTGTGATGGTGTTGCGCGCGCTGTTGATGCGGCACGAACATAAACTGAAACTTTTTCGCGGGAGCGCGCGCCGCCCCGGCTTCGCGCAGGAGCTTAGCGGATTATTCAACGAATTTCGACAGCATCAATTGACACCGCTCAAACTCCGCGCCCTTGCCCAACGCCCGGACTTGCGCCCCGAACTGGGGGGCAAGCTGCAAGACCTCGCACTGCTGAATGACGCCTACATGAACTGGCTCGTCGAACACGAATTGCAAGATGCAGATTGTTTGCTCGATGCGGCGACCGAAGCGTTGCGTCAGTCTGTCGCAACTCAAAATTCAAAACTCAAAATTCAAAATTTGTGGTTGGACGGCTTCGCCGAGATGACGCCGCAGGAACTCGATTTGCTCGCCGCCATTCTGCCGTTTTGTGAACGCGCAACGCTCGCGTTCTGCCTCGACGAATCCGGCGCGCGGAAAGCCGGAAGTTCATGGCTCTCACTTTGGTCAGCTGTTGGCAAAACCTGTCAACAATGCCGGCAGCGGATCGAAAATCTGCCTGATTGCAAAATCAGCGTTGAGACGCTCAAGCGCGACCCGGGCAAAAGCCGTTTCATCAGTCCGGCACTGCAACAACTGGAAATACGTTGGCAGGGTGAGTCAGGCTTCCAGCCTGACTCAGACAGGCAAGATGCCTGTCCCATATCAAGCAATGAACTCCGAATCGTCTCTTGTCCAAATGCCGAAGCCGAGGCTGTTTTTGCCGCGCGCGAAATTTTGGAATTCGTCCGCTGCGGCAATCGCTTCCGCGACTGCGCCGTGCTTGTTCGCAGTCTGGACGCTTATCACAAGCCGCTGGAGCGCGCGTTTCGCCGTTACGGCATCTCGTTTTTTCTGGACCGGCGCGAATCCGTTTCACATCACCCGCTCGGCGAGCTGACCCGCAGTGCGGTCCGCACCGCTGCTTTTGACTGGCAGCAGGAGGATTGGTTCGCCGCGCTGAAAGCAGGGTTTTCGCCGGTGGATGAGACGGAAATCGACCGGCTGGAAAACGAAGCGCTGGCGCGCGGCTGGCACGGCGCGAAATGGCGCGAACCCATTCAAATCACCGACAATCCCCAATGGGGAAAATCACTCGAACGGTTACGCAAAGAAATCCTGCCGCCGTTTGAACGTTTTGCCGAACAGCTTGTGCGGTTGAAAAATGAACCCACCGGTGAGCAATTGGCCGCGGCATTGCGCGGACTTTGGGACGAACTCGGCGTGGAAAAAACTTTGGAACGATGGAGCTTGTCGGACTCTGAACAATCCGCAATCCGCAACTCGCCTCGGCGAAGCCAGGGTCCGCAATCCGCAGTTCACTTGACTGTTTGGGAGCAAATGAACTTGTGGCTGGAAAATCTGGCGCTTGCATTTTCACGCGAACCATTGCCGCTGCGCGACTGGCTGCCGATTTTGGAGGCGGGACTTGCAAATCTGACCGTCGGGGTGATTCCGCCCGTTCTCGACGAAGTGCTTGTCGGCGCGGTTGACCGCGCGCGCAACCCCGATTTGAAGCTGGCGCTCGTGCTCGGCGTGAACGAATCCGTTTTTCCCGCCGCGCCCGCCGCCTCAACGGTTTTGACCGACGCCGACCGCGATGAATTGGGTCACGCGGTCGCGCTTGGCCCGGATTTGCGCGAGAGGCTGGCGCGCGAGCGTTATTATGGCTACATCGCCTGCACCCGCGCGCGGGAAAAACTCGCCGTGACCTTCGCGCGCAACGATGCCGATGGCAAAACACTGAACCCGTCGTCGCTCGTCGCGCATCTACGGCAGATATTCCCTGAACTCAAAGTGGAAGAATTTCACGTGAATACCAGTTTGGACGGGGTGGAGCATGTGAATGAATTGGTCGCGCCGCTCGTGGCAATGCAGAATGCAGAATGCAAAATGCAGAATTGGGCGGAGTTGCTGAAAATTCCAGCGCTCGCAACATTGCTCGAAAATCTGCGCCAGTTGCGCGAACCGGATCCCGCCGAAAGTCTTTCACCCGCACTCGCGGAAAAAATTTACGGCGCAACATTGCAAACGTCGGTCAGCCGGCTCGAGGAATTTGCCCAGTGTCCGTTTCGATTTTTCGTTCATTCGGGTTTGCGTGCCGAGGAACGAAAGGTTTTTGAGCTGGATGCGCGCGAACGCGGCAGTTTTCAGCACGAAGTTTTAAAAAAATTCCACGACGATTTGATGCAAGAAGGCAAACGCTGGCGCGACCTTACACCTGCAGAAGCTCGCGAACGCGTTGGTAAAATCGCCGCCGGCCTCGCGCCGGATTATCACGGTGGCTTGTTCCGGGCGGATGATCAAAGTCGGTTCACTGCACACGTGCTGACGGAGTCACTACAGGATTTTGTCGAGGTGCTCGTCGCGTGGATGCGCGGGCAGTACCAATTTGACCCGGCGGTGGCTGAACTCGAATTCGGTTTCGGCGCCGGCGGCGCGCCCGCGTGGGAAATCAGTCTCGATGACAGGCATAAGCTCGCGTTGCGCGGGCGGATTGACCGGGTTGATTTGTGCCGTGAAACGGACGGCAGCGCGTTATGCGTGGTGATGGATTACAAATCCGGCGGCAAAAAGCTTGATGCAATTTTGATTGAGCACGGTGTGCAGTTGCAATTGCCCGCGTATTTGAACGCGCTACGGCATTGGCCAAATCCTCAAGCGCTGTTGAGAGCGGCCCGGTTGATTCCAGCGGGTGTTTTCCACGTGAATCTGCGCGGCCAATACGAAAGCGGCGGCACGCGCGCCGAAGCGCTGGCCGACGCGGATGAATCGCGGCGCGTGGCGTATCGTCACATCGGAAGATTTGACGCGGGTTTTTTGGATAAGTTTGACAACCGCCCGAATGTGCGGTGCGGCGACCAATTTAATTATAACCGCAACAACGACGGCTCGCTGCGCAAAGGTTCGACGGAAGCGCTGCCGCATGTGGAATTTGAAGCGTTGCTTGACCGCGTCGAAATGCAGTTGCGCGAGATGGGCCGTGCAATCTTTTCGGGCGAGGCAAAGGTTGATCCGTATCGCAAAGGCGGCGAAACGCCGTGCGAATTTTGCGATTACCACGCTATTTGCCGGATTGATCCGTGGACGCACCGTTATCGTGTGCTGCGCGCGGCGCCGAAGGAAATTTTTTTATGAACTATCCGAACTGCCGCAAGGTCTTGGACTGCGCCAGACCTCTGGCGCTTTGGACGAAGCGCCGTCCGTTGGCAAAGCGGTGGAGGGACACCGCAGTCCAAAACGCTGGCGCGCTGGTGGCTACACTTTGCAATTCAAGGTCCTAGTGCGCATCTGAAGTTGAACGCCAAATCTTTTTATGACACTTCGCGGCAAATCCGATCCAGGCTGGTCGGCGCTGGTCGAAAAATGGAAAGTGACGCAGATGCGGCTGCGGGAGCGAATGATTATCACGCCGCTCGAACCGCTGCCGAGATTTGTTGCCGGGGTGGATTGCGCATTTTCAAGTGACAAACAAACCATCTTTGCCGCCGCTGTGGTTTATGACCGTGAAACGCAGCGCATCATCGAAACCGCCCATGCCGTGCGGCCTGCGGAATTTCCCTACATCCCGACTTTTTTAAGCTTTCGCGAAGGCCCGGCCATCAAACAGGCGATTCGGACATTGAAACACAAGTTTGGCGCAATCCTTTTTGATGGCCAGGGTTTTGCGCATCCGCGCCGCTGCGGCATCGCGTCGCATCTGGCGATTGAACTGGATAAACCCGGCATTGGCATTGCCAAGAGCCGATTGATCGGAACGTTTGGAAAACTTTCGCCGAGGGCCGGTGCGGCAACGCCCTTGATGGATGACGACGAACAAATCGGCGTCATGTTGCGGACACAAAAAGGGATTCGCCCGGTTTTTGTGAGCGTGGGTCATCGTGTGGATTTGGCATCCGCCGTCAAACTCGTGTTGGCTTGTTGCACGCGTTATCGCATCCCCGAACCGACGCGGCAGGCGGACATCGAGGTGGCGAAGTTGAAATGCGCTAATGATATTCCTGCAACGTCTTGACGCCGTAGCCGGATTTTTTGAGTGCGGCGATGCCAAGGGCGGCGGCCTTTGCGCCACTTAGCGTCGTCATGATGGGCGTGCCGGTGTAAATCGCTGTCGTGCGGATTTTGACTTCGTCGGCGCGCGGCGACTCGCCGGCGGGGGTGTTGATGACGAGCTGGATTTCCTTGTTCTTGAGCAAATCAATCGCGTTCGGCCGGCCTTCCAACAATTTAACAATGCGCTCGACTTTCAAGCCCGCTTTTTCCAGCACACCGGCCGTGCCGACTGTCGCGACAATTTCAAATCCCAAATCGGCAAATTGTTTTGCCACCGCCGCAACGTGTTTTTTGTGCGCGTCACTCACGCTGATGAAAACTTTTCCGCCCAACGGCAGCGATGCGCCCGCCGCCATTTGCGATTTGGCATAGGCGATGCCCAGATCAACATCCAGACCCATGACTTCGCCGGTCGAGCGCATTTCCGGCGAGAGTAAAATGTCCTGCCCATGAAAACGGTTGAATGGGAAGACGGATTCCTTCACCGCCCAATACTTCGGTTTGATTTCCCTGGTGAAACCGAGTTCTTTCAGCGTTTTTCCGGCCATGACTTTCGCGGCGAGCTTGGCCAGCGGCACGCCAATCGCCTTGCTCACAAACGGCACGGTGCGCGACGCCCGCGGGTTGACTTCGAGCACGAAAACCTTTTCGTCCTTCACCGCGTATTGAACATTCATCAGGCCGATGACTTCCAATTCACGCGCCATGGCGTAAGTGTAATCGCGAATCGTCTCGATGACTTTTTTGGAAAGCGTGTGCGGCGGCAAAACCATCGCTGCGTCGCCCGAGTGAATGCCGGCGAATTCGATGTGCTCCAATATCCCTCCGATGACAATTGTGCCATCGTCTTCGGTAGGGCGCGTCACTCCGTGCGCGCCGTCTTTGGTGTCCGCATGAGCGGCGCGCTGGGGACAGCGCGCCCTACCATTAAAATGGCCGACGTCGGCGATGCAATCCACGTCCACTTCGGTCGCGTCCTCCAAAAACTGGTCCACAAGCACCGGACGTTCGGGCGATGCCTCAACCGCAAAACGCATGTAATGCTGTAATTCGGCGTCGGAATAAACGATTTGCATCGCGCGACCGCCTAGCACGAAACTCGGCCGGACCAAAATCGGGTAGCCAAGCTTTTGGGCAACTTTGAGCGCCTCCGTTTCGTTCGTGGCAACACCGTTGGGCGGCTGCGGAATTTTCAGTTTGTCGAGCATCGCGGCGAAGAATTTGCGGTCTTCGGCGATTTCGATGTTCTGCGGCGAAGTGCCGATGATGTTGACGCCGTTCTTTTGCAAGCCGAGCGCCAGGTTCAGCGGCGTCTGGCCGCCGAATTGCGCGATGGCGCCCCAGCAGTCTTCGCGTTCGTAAATGTGCAGCACGTCTTCGAGCGTAAGCGGCTCGAAGAAAAGTTTGTCGCTCGTGTCGTAATCGGTCGAAACGGTTTCGGGATTCGAGTTGACCATGATGGTTTCAAAACCGTCCTTCTTGAGCGCGAATGCGGCGTGCACACAGCAGTAATCAAATTCGATTCCCTGCCCGATGCGATTCGGTCCGCCGCCGAGAATCATCACTTTTTTCTTTGCCGTTCGTTTGACTTCGTCGTCGCCACGGTCGTAGGTTGAATAATAATACGGTGTGTATGCCTCGAATTCCGCGGCGCAGGTGTCCACGAGCCTGTAGCTGGGCACCAGGCCGAGTTTTTTGCGCAACGCGCGGACTTCGTCCTCGGTCTGGCCGGTCAAATGGGCGATCTGCCGGTCGGAAAATCCGAGGCTTTTCGCTTTGGCTAACAGTTCAGAATTGAATGGCGGCATCAGCGTGAACAGTAAGCCGCAAGGCATCTGTCGTGTCCAGTTTGGAATGCAGAAGGCAGAATGAAGAATGGAGAAAATCGGTGTTCAACGGATTGAAGGGAACCTGTTTCTTAATTCTTCATTTTTCATTCTGCTTTTGTGTTCAAATCCGCTTGCCGGTCGCGCAACTTTACGTTACGAAACGGCGGATGAAACAAATCGGGCGTGCGCTGCTGTGGCTGACGTTATTTGCCCCGGTTTCCGGGTTCGCGCAAATCGATTCCGTCAAACGCGATTTGATTCAGTTTGGCTACAGTCAAGCGCTCGAAGGCCACGCGCCATTTGCCGGTTACGCCTTTTATTATCACAACCAACCGGATTTTGTGCGCACGAACCTGACGCTACGGCTGGCGGTCGCGCCGGTTTATCTCGATTCGGAGCTGGGCTTCGTTGGCGGACTGGGACCGAACACGGATTTCGCCATCGGCGTGGCTGGCGGCGGTTTTGCGGACAGTTATTCGGAGATTCGCGGCGGCATGTACTACCCCAGCGAATCTTTTGACGGCAATGGCGGGGAAATTTCCGCGAGCGTTTATCATCTGTTCAATCCCGGCGACGAAATTCCGCTGAACTTTATTTTGCGTGGCACGGCGCATTATTCTTTTTACAACCGTGACGGAGACACGTCACCGGCGTTTCAACCGCCAAATGATCACGCTGATTTCAGCATCCGCACCGGCTTGCGCTGGGGCGGCGTCGAGCCGACTCTGTTTCCGCCAATCGCGATGGAATTATCCGTCTGGTATGAAGGCCATCTGCGCAGCGATTCCGGCACGTATGGCGATACCAGCGTTCGTTCCTCGGGCGACCGCGAACTCAAGGAGCAATCGCATCTGTTTTGGGCGGAAGCGGCGCTGGCTTACACGCTGCCCAAAAGCCAGCAAAGTTTTTACGTCCGCCTGACCGCCGGCACGAGCGTGGACGCCGACCGTTTCAGCGCGTATCGCCTCGGCGGATTTCTGCCGCTCATCGCGGAATTTCCGCTGTCGCTGCCCGGCTACTATTTTCAGGAAATCAGCGCGCGACAATTTGCACTGCTCAATGCGAATTACCTTTTGCCGCTCGACGGGGAAAAACGCTGGAACATTGACGTGAACGCATCCAGCGCGTTCGTGGATTATCTGCCCGGTGAATCGCAGCCCGGCAACTGGCTCAACAGCGTGGGCGGCGGCATTTTGTATCATTCGCCGTCCGACCGCTGGAAAATCATGCTCGATTACGCTTACGGCATTGACGCCATTCGTTCGCATGGGCGCGGCGCAAACAGCATCGGTTTGCTCGTGCAATTCGATCTCGGTGCCAGACCCAGTCGGAGCTTTAATTCCATGCAACCATCGCAGTGGCGCGGATGGCAGCGGATTTTCGGCGATTGAAAGTCACAGAAGCCGTTTTCAAATTCATTTTTTTCCGCGCTTGGTACCTGGGGTGAGCCGGGATGTGATTCGATTCAGCTTGCGCCAATCGCCGTCGCTTGGTTCATTATAAGAGCGGGCGCGCATATGGTGGAATTGGCAGACACGCTACTTTGAGGTGGTAGTGGGGCAACCCGTGCAGGTTCAAGTCCTGCTATGCGCACCAGTCTTCGCTCGGAGCAACGCGGAGAGCGAAGACTGTCTCGCCGTAGCATAGCGAAGGCGGGCTTATGATATTCTTAGGCGGAAAAGGCTCCGAGCTTCGACTCGGCAAGCCAGCCTTTGATGATTTCGCCTCGCCGCAAGCGGCGGGCTACGACCAGGCAAGCCAATCTTTTCTCCTGTTACACGGCGCCAGCCATATCGGGACTTCTCCTCCAGGATGAACAAGAAGTAGCTGGAAATCGCGCCGTTTTCACTGCATACAGAAGAACAAACATGGTTTACCAAAAACAAATCCTGCTGGAGACCCGGGGACACCGGCACATGCACGACCTGACGGCGGACGTGGCGCGGATTGTCCATGAATCCGGCGTGCGCACGGGCACGGCGCACGTGTTCAACGTCGGCAGCACCGGCGCGCTGGGCGCCATCGAATACGAACCCGGATTGCTCGAAGACCTGCCAAACCTCCTCGATAAACTCATTCCACCGGGCCGCAACTACGGACACGAACAGGCCTGGCATGACGGCAATGGCCATTCGCATTTGCAGGCAACACTGCTCGGGCCGTCATTGACCATGCCGGTGGCCGACCGCAAACCGGTGCTGGGCACCTGGCAACAAATCTTCCATCTGGAATGCGACATCAAACCGCGCCGCCGCGTCATCGTGGTGACGGTCTTGGGAGAATGAGTTTTCTGCGAACGGAAGATCGGCCGGCGGCAATTACCGTCGCACACGCAGATTGCGCGCCGCGAAGAATTTCTCGGCGTATTTGCCGAGCAAATCCGCCTCCAAATTTACCGCATCACCGACCTTGCGTTCACACAACGCCGTGATTTCGTAGGTGTGCGGGATGATCCAGATGCGGAAACTTTTTTTCTGCACACCGGCCACGGTGAGACTGATGCCATCCACAGCAACCGATCCTTTGAATACGATGTAACGCATCACCTCCGGCGGCGCGCTGATGTCCAGCACGTGATCCTGCCCCGCGCGTTCCCAGCGGATGATTTTGCCGACACCGTCAATGTGGCCGGTCACAAAATGGCCGCCGAACTCCCCGCTCGCGCGCAGTGGGCGTTCCAGATTCACGAGTGAACCGGGTTTGGCAAATTGCAGATTCGTCCGTTTCCATGTCTCCCGCAACAAATCAAACCGAACCAGTTTGTTTTTTCCGCGTAAGGAAACTTTCACCGCCGTCAGACAGCAACCGTTGACGGCCAGGCTGCCGCCACATTTCAAACCGCGTCCGGTGACACCGGTGCGCACGGTCAATTCGATGGATTTCGCCGTCGGTTTGATCCGCTCGACGATTCCTGTTTCTTCAACAATGCCGGTGAACATTTTTTCTAATTTAACGGTGGGTAGAGACTCCGTCGAGCCGTGTTTAATCAACGCGCGCCGTCAGCAGCAAATCCGGGCCAATCCGTTTCCATTCAACATCCCGAAGCCGGAGGGCATCCGCCAGGGATTTCACGCCCTCGCCGGCGACCGCTTTGCGTGCCTTGCGTCCGCCCAAAATTTTTGGCGCATAAAAAAACGCGATGCGATGTGCGAAACCGCCGAGTAAAAACGACGCGTTCACCTCACCGCCACCTTCGACCAACAGGCTTGTGACATTTTCACCGCCGAGTTTTCGGAGCAACCAGCGCAGGTCAATTTGGTAGGGCGCGGTCTCCGCACCGCGCCGCGGCGCGCTGGGGACAGCGCGCCCTGCCTTTTGGATTGGTGCGACGATGACATTCACGTGCTTGGCCAACGCCGCCACACGCCTTTTCGGCGCGGCCTTGCTCACGACAATCGTCGTCAACGCCGCATTTTTGTCGCTGACAACTTTTGCCTTCAACGGCGTTCTTGCCATCGAATCCAAAATAATCCGGCGGAGTCGCCGGCTTTGGACTGCTTGCCGCGCTGTAGCGTAGCGAAAGCGGGTGGACTTTGGACTTTGGACCAACCGAGCCGTCAGTCTTGGGTTGTCCGTGAGAATCGTATTGATCCCCACAAGGATTGCATCCGCTCCCTGCCGCAATTTCATGCCGTGTGCCCGAGCCTGCTTGCCGGTAATCCATTCGGATTCGCCACTCGCTGTCGCGATTTTGCCGTCGAGCGTCATCGCCGCCTTCACGGTGACGAATGGCGTGCGATGGACAATCCAGTGATTGAATGGTTCATTGAGCTGTGCGCAATCTTCGGCCAGCGTTTGGTGGGAAGAGCGTCCTCGCGAGCCGGATTTGGAGTGCGGTGACGTGTCACCGCTTTTTAAAGCGCCGACATGTCGGCGCAGTCCAAAAACTTCCACTCCCGCGCGCTGCAAAATTTTGAAAGCGCGCCCCGAATGTTTCGGGTTCGGGTCTGTCGCGCCGATAACAACGCGCTTGATTCCCGCCGCGATGATGGCTTCTGTGCACGGCGGCGTGCGGCCGTGTGTACTGCACGGTTCGAGCGTCACGTAAAGCGTCGCGCCACGCGGCGAGTGACCACGCTTCTGCGCATCACGGAGCGCTTCTATTTCCGCGTGCGGTTCGCCCACGCGCCGATGCCAGCCGCGTCCGATGATTTTGCCGCCCTTTACCAGCACCGCGCCCACCATCGGATTTGGCGATGTCGTGCCGTAACCGCGATGCGCCAAACTCAAAGCCAGGCGCATAAGTTTCAAATCATTCTTCAAACAACGCCTCCGCGAATTGTTTTGCATCGAACGGCTGTAAATCATCCGGTTGCTCGCCTAGGCCGACAAATTTAATCGGCAGACCGAGCTCCTTCTGGATGGCGACGACCATGCCGCCTTTGCTCGTGCCGTCGAGCTTCGTCACGACGAGGCCGGTGAGGGGCACGGCCTTGTTGAACTCGCGCGCTTGGTTGAGCGCGTTCATGCCGGTCGTTGCATCGAGCACGAGCAGGACTTCGTGCGGCGCGCTGGGCAGTTGTTTGCCGATGACACGATGCAGTTTCTGTAATTCCTGCATCAGATTGTGTTTCGTGTGCAGGCGCCCCGCCGTGTCAATGAACAGGTAATCCGCCTTGCGCGCCTGCGCGGCAGTGATGGCATCGTGCGCCACGGATGCCGCGTCCGCGCCGTAAGCGCCGGCAATGACTTCGACCTTCAACCGCTGTCCCCAAAGTTTGATTTGCTCGATGGCGGCGGCGCGGAACGTGTCGCACGCGGCGAGCAACGCGGTTTGACCGCGCGATTGAACGGCATGGGCAAGCTTGGCCGCCGTGGTCGTCTTGCCCGTGCCATTGACACCAATAATGGAAACGACGGTCGGACCGTGCAGTGATTTGTGAAGTTCGGTTTTATTTGAAGCAAAACTTTTTTCAACTTCGTCTCGTGCGACGGCAAAAATGTCCAAGCCGGCACCGCCCTGCGTTTCGTAAGTGTGTTTGACGGCGGCGACAATTTGCGAAGTCATCGCCATTCCCAAATCGGCGGCGATGAGCGCGGTTTCGAGTTCTTCGAGCGCGGTCGCGTCGAGCTTGGGCGAGCGCGTGACGATGCGTTTGATTTCGTGCGCCAGCTTGCCATGGGTTTTTTGCAGACCGGCTTTGAATTTCTGAAATAGTCCCATGATTTTTTCACCACGAATGGACACGAATCAACACGAATAGATTTTGAATCCGCGCCCCTGTTATTGATTGGTGTTCATTCGTGTTTATTGGTGGTTTCACCCCTTGTTTCCCGCGATTTTTTCGCCGCAAAGAGTTTTTCGACGTGTTCGTAGGGCAGTTTAATCCTGCCGATGAGCGGTTTGCCCTTGCTGAAACCGTGGCAATCGGAGCCGCCGGTCACGAGCAAATGAAATTTGTCCGCGATTTCCAAATAGCGTTCCGACGTCGCCGTCGAATGCCTCGTGTGAAAACATTCTATGCCGTCCAGCCCGGCGTCAACCAGGGCCGGAATCATGTCGTCGGTACGATTCAATCCCGGATGTGCCATGATCGCAAGGCCGCCGGCCTGATGGACGAGTTCAATGGCTTCGAGCGCCGATATTTTGGCTTTGGGCACCCAGGCCGGGCGATTTTTTTTGAGAAAACGCCTGAAAGCCTCGTCCGAATTTGCGACAAGTCCGGCTTTCACCAGTGCGCGCGCGACGTGCGGTCGGCCGGGCGACTTGCAATTGGCCAGCGCAAAAACAGCTTCGGCCTTCAACGGTATATTCAATTCATTGAGTCGCGCGACCATTTCGCGAATGCGGTTTTGCCGGACAACCTGGAACTTGGCGATTTCGGTCAGCAATTTTTGGTTCTGCATGTCCACGAAGTAGCCGAGGAGATGGACCTCGATGTCGTTGTGTTCGGCGGTAAGTTCGGTGCCGGGAATAAAGACAATGCCCGCCGCTTTGCACAATTCGGTCATGCGCGCGCAGCCCTCGACCGAATCGTGGTCGGTCAGCGCGAGCGCGGCGAAACCGAGGCGCACGCCGTGTCCGGCCAGTTCCTCCTGCGAAAATGTGCCGTCGGAGAAATGCGAATGCAGATGCAAATCCGCGAATTTCATTTAACGATTCTTGCCGGTCGCATTAACTCGCTTTTAATTTTGTCGAGAATGCCGTTCACGAACTTGCCGCTGTCCTGCGTTGAGAATTTTTTGGCGATGTCCACCGCTTCGTTGATGCTGACAACGGGCGGAATGTCCTCGCGGAACAGCATTTCGTAAATTGCCAGCCGCATGATGTTGCGGTCAACGGTGGCGATGCGGTGCAGTTCCCAGTTTTTCGCATGGCTTTTGATTTGTTCGTCAATCGCGTCGCGGTGCTCAATGACGCCGCGAATCAGCGGGTCGGCGAAGAGCCGCGTCTCGGCTTCCCCGGCGGTTGGCGGCGGCAACTCGACCGGCTGGCCCCAGGTCGCCGGACCTTTTTCCCCGGCGATGGCCGCGGCGCGCTGCGTCCGCCAAAACTCCTCCAGCGCGCGATCCAAATCCTCCGGCGGATTCAAATCGTACTGAAACAAAAACTGCACGGCGCGTTCGCGCGCTTCACGTCGCTTGCCCATGAATCATATTCTAAAGTCCAAAGCCCAAAGTCTAAAGTCCAAAGTCAAACAATGCGACGCAACTTTGGACATGAACCCTGACATGTCGTGTCGGGGTGGACATCGAACATTGGACTTGTTAAAACTTCGCGCATGAGCAAAGTCCGAAAACTCTTGCACACGCGCTATCGTGTGAATGACTTGGAACGCACCGTGAAATTTTATCGCGATGTCCTCGGCCTCGAGGAAATCCAACGGCACAAATCGCCGCGCGGCTCGGAACTTGTTTTTCTCAAGGCGCCGGAAAGCGACGAGCAAATCGAGATTTGCAGCTTTCCAGCCGGCGGCGCGGTCAAGGTGCAACCTGACCTCACCCATCTCGCTTTTGAAGTGGACAGTCTCGAGGAATTCGGCAGGCACCTTGCCAAACACGGCCTGAAATACTCCGATGGCCCGACCAAAACGTCCACCGGCACAGTCTTCGCCTTCATTGACGCGCCGGAAGGTTATGAAATCGAATTGATCCAAAAGGGCAAAGGCGGCTACTAAAATGCTGTGCGACCCCAAATTATTTCAACTGTGAATTACAATTGCTGCTGTCAGGTAGGGCTCGCTCTCCGAGCGAGCCTCAGCGGCGCGCTGGGGACAGCGCGCCCTACCAACTTTTTGTCATGAGCATTCTCATTGTCGGTTCGACGGCGTTGGATTCCATCAAGACTCCGACAGCGAAAAACCCGCGCCTGCTGGGCGGCTCGGCCAGCCACGCCGCCGTCGCCGCGAGTTTTTTCAGCCCGGTGAAATTGGTTGGCGTTGTTGGCGCCGATTTTCCAAAAAAATACATCCAGCTTTATCGCCGGCACAAAATTGATCTCGAAGGCCTGCAGATTTTGCCCGGCAAAACATTTCACTGGTCGGGCGAATACGAGGCGAACATGAACAATCGCCGCACGCTGCTGACCGAGTTGGGCGTGTTCGAGACGTTCACACCCACGCTGCCGAAGTCGCATCAAAACACCCAATTCGTCCTGCTGGCCAACATCGCGCCGGCGCTCCAACATCACGTGCTCAACCAGATGCGGCGGCCCAAATTCGTCGTGGCCGATACGATGGATTTGTGGCTGAACATCGCGCTGCCGGATTTGCTGAAGCTGCTCAAGCGTATTGACGGCTTTGTGCTCAACGACAGCGAGGCGCACCAGTTGACGAAGGAGGACAACGTGTTCGCCGCGCTCAAAAAAATCCACAAGCTGGGACCGAAATACGTCATCATCAAAAAAGGTTCGCACGGCTCGATTTTGTCCGGGCCGCGCGGTTATTTCATCTGCCCGGCGTATCCGCTGCACAAGGTCGTGGACCCGACCGGCGCGGGCGATTCGTTCGTGGGCGGCATGATGGGTTATCTGGCGATGGCGAAGGGTTCGATTGACGATCATTTCCGGCGCGCGATGATTCACGGCAGCGTCGTGGCGTCGTTTTGCTGTGAAGGTTTTGGCCTGACGCGCACCACGAAAACCAAACGCGCTCACATTGACCAGCGCGTAAAGGAATTGGAAAAGCTGACAAGGTTTTAGGCTACTCGTTTTCGACGATTGTTCCGTCCCGCAGGGACATCGGAAATTAGCCCGGCACAACGTGCCGGGTTAGTCGCCCGGAAACAAAATCTGTCCTGAAGGGACGGTGGAAAATGCGATGACGGCTTCCGGCGTCCCTTCAGGACGCAATTATTTTTTGCGTGAATGATCCAGCCACTTCGTAGCTGGCTAATTTCCGGTGTCGCTTCGCGACGCCCTGATTTTTTCCTGAAGTATGGGGCTCATGGAACTCGCCCCTCCGAAATTTACCGGTCCCGCTTCAAAAGGAATTCAGCCAAGGCTTCAAGGGCGACGGCTTTGCCATTAAAAGTTTTTAGCGCGGCAAAGGCTTTGGCCGTCAGTTGCTCGGCAATCTTCCGCGATTTTTCCAGACCGACGATCGCCGGGTAGGTTGCTTTTTGGGCCTTGTTGTCCTTGCCAGCGGTTTTGCCGAGCTGCTCGCTGGTCTGCGTCACGTCCAGAATGTCGTCAATCACCTGAAACGCGAGGCCGACGTGATAACCGAAATCCGTGAGCGCCTTGAGTTGCGCGGACGTGCAGTTGGCGCTCATGCCGCCCAGCCGCACGGAACAGCACAGCAACGCGGAGGTCTTGCGCTCGTGGATGTAGCGCAGTTCGTTGGCGGAAATTTTTCTGCCTTCGCTTTCCAAATCCGCGACCTGTCCGGCGACGAGTTGGAGCGAGCCGGAAGCTTTCGCAATTTCCAGAATAATTTTCTGGTGCGGATAGCGCGGCCAGCCTTTGGCTTGCGCGGCGATTTCAAACGCCTGTGTCAACAACGCATCGCCCGCAAGCACGGCGATGCCGTCGCCAAAGACCTTGTGGTTGGTCGGCTTGCCGCGGCGGAAATCGTCGTTGTCCATCGCCGGCAAATCGTCGTGGATGAGCGAATAGGTGTGGATGCACTCAACGGCGCACGCGAGCGGCAGGGCGGCAGCGTCGCTGCCGCCACAAGCTTCGACGGCGGCAAGGCAGAGCGCGGGGCGCATCCGTTTGCCGCCGGCAAAGAGCGAATAACGCATCGCCTTGTGAATGGTGGCGGGCCGGGTTTTTTCGGACGGCAGAAATTGGTCGAGCGCGGTGTTGACGGCTTGGGTGCGCGTGGCCAGAAATTGCTGCAAATTGAACGGGTTTTTGGCGGACATGACGGTTTGTTTTAGAAAACGCCCCCAGCCGGCGCAAGTTTTAAGGGGATTTTTCTTATTGCATTCACTCTCAACTTGATTAAAATTTCCAGTTCCGCTTATCAAAACAAATTGTGAACGCTGAACTTTGCAAAAGAGCCGCCGAGAAAGTCGGCAACCCAAACGTGCTGGTGAACCTCATTTCGCGCCGTGTGCGCCAGCTCAATTCCGGCGGCGGCGGCTTGAGCCGTCCGCTGGTGGGCGACATAACAAATCTCGGCGTGGCGGACATCGCGCTGCGGGAAATTCTTGAGGACAAAATGGGATGGGAAGTGCCGGAGCCGGTCGAATTGGTCCGTCCGCAGGCCAAGAAACGCCGGAAACGCTGAAGTTCCAAATGATGAAGGCAGAATGAAGAATGAAGAAATGATTCATTCTGCACGGAGTTGTTGATTTCTTCCCTCTTCATTCTGCATTTGAAGTGACGGTTTTGTTTCTGCATTCTTCCCTTTTCATTCTACATTAATTTCATGGCCGACATCGTGACCAATCGCAAAGCCCGGCGCGATTACCACATCCTCGAAACGTTCGAGGCGGGCATCGTGTTGCACGGCACGGAGGTCAAATCGTTGCGCGCGGGCAAGGGGCAGATCGCCGACGCCTTCGCACGCGTGGAAAAGGACGAGGTCTGGCTCTACAACGCGCACATTGACGAATACTCGCACGGCAATCTTCAGAACCATCAGCCCAAGGCCCCGCGCAAATTGCTCCTGCACAAATCGGAAATCCAGAAGTTGTTTGGTCTGGCGGCGGTGAAGGGCAACGCGCTCGTGCCGCTGGCGTTTTACTGGAAGAATGGAAAGGTGAAGGTCGCGCTCGCCGTCGGCAAAGGCAAACAGCAGTTCGACAGGCGCGAAGATTTGAAACGGCGCGAGTCGGAACGCGAATTGAAACACGCGACGATGAAAAGGCTCAAAGGGAAATAAAAAGCGAGGCTGAATGGCCTCGCTTCCGTTCGAAATTCAACTAGCTTCAAGCTTTGGCCGTTTCGGGCTTCTTCCAAGTGCGTTTTGGCGCCTTGGTGACGAGTCCTTTTTTGATGGCGCTGGCCGCGACGCGGATGTAACGCACTTCGCCGCTGGGGAAAATGGCCTTTGCGCGCTGCAAATTCGGCAGGAAACGGCGCTTGGTGATGGCCGTGATGTGTGTGCCGATACCGCCCTGTTTCTTGGGCTTGCCACTGCGCCAGATGATACTGCCCTTCATCGGGCGTTTGCCGGTCAGTTCACAAATTCGTGCCATAACAATTTCGTAAAAATCAAGGAGCGCGGGAAGGTAGCAGCCAATCGCCCTGTTGCAAGCACAATTTCCGGGGGATTTTACTTCAGACCCTCACTCGAAGTTTGAAAAATGAACTTGGCTTTCCCGTCTGATTGCCGTTGTCTTTGATTTACATGAACTTGAACTCTCTTTGCCGCCATCCGGCCACAGCTCTACTTTTGATTATCAACTGCGTTGCGCCGCTTATTGCAGTCCGCACTGTCGCCGCGGAAACCAACACCGTCCAACCTGGAGCGGCGGCCATTCCGCCGGCGTCTGTGGGAACCAACGCCGACGCTGTCGCGAATTCGGTCGTGAAAGTGTTTTCCACAGTGCGTTACCCTGATTTTTACCGGCCATGGGCCAAGGAATCACCGAGTGAAGTCACCGGCAGCGGCGTCATCATCGAAGGCAAACGGATTCTCACGTGCGCCCATGTGGCGCTTTACGCCAGCCAGGTGCAGGTGCAAGCCAATCAAGCCGGCGATAAAATTTCCGCCACGGTCGAGTGCATCGCGCCGGGAATTGATCTCGCCGTGCTCAAGCTGGATGATGAAACATTCTTCGACTCGCATCCGGCATTGCCGCGCGCGAAGCTGCTCCCGGAGGTCAAAGATGCGGTCATGGTCTATGGTTATCCGGAAGGCGGTACGAGCCTTTCCATCACCAAAGGCATCGTGTCCCGCATCGAATTCACCAGCTATAATTTTCCCGTTTCCGGTCTGCGAATTCAAATTGACGCGGCCGTCAATCCCGGCAACAGCGGTGGGCCGGCTGTGGTGGGCGACAAGATGATTGGGCTTGCCTTCAGCCATCTCAACCGGGCGGAAAACATCGGTTATATCATCCCGTGCGAAGAAATTGAACTGTTTCTCCAAGACGTCGCGGACGGCCATTATGACGGCAAGCCCGCCATGTTTGATGAGTTGCAAACGCTCGAAAATCCCGCTTTGCGCCCATTTCTCAAACTCGACAAGCCGGTGGAAGGAATGATCGTGCACAAGCCGGACAGCGACGATCCGGCCTACCCGCTGAAGGAATGGGATGTCATTACCAAAATTGGCGACACACCGGTGGACGACCAAGGCATGGTCAAACAAGGGAACAACCTGCGCATCCGTTTCCAATATCTGGTTCAGAAAACGGCCAAAAACGGAAAGTTGCCGTTGACAGTGGTGCGCGGCGGGAAAGAAATCCATATTGAACTGCCCGTGTCGCCGAAGCATCCGATGCTCTTGCCGGACTTGGGAAATGCCTACCCGTCGTATTTCATTTATGGGCCGTTGGTGTTTTCCAGCGCCTCGCAACAATTCGTCCATGAGCTCACCAGCGGCAGCCGGGGCGCACGCTGGATGAGCTGGCTGAGTTACCGGGGCAGTCCGCTGATAACGCGCATCAGCGACAAGCCGGCTTTCAAGGGTGAGGAACTTGTGGTGGTTCCGTCTCCCTTCTTTCCGCATAAACTGGCCGAGGGTTATTCCGATCCTTTGTCCCAGGTGATCAAAAGCGTCAACGGCATCCCCATCAAAAACCTTGGCCATCTGGTGGAGGTCTTGCGCGATACCAGGGACAAATTCATCACCATTGCCTTTGCCGATCGCGATGGCGAGACGATGGTGTTTCCGCGGGCTGAAATGCTCGCCGCCACCGACGGCATCCTCACCGACAACGGTATCCGCAGTCAAGGCTCGCCCGATACCATGACTGTTTGGAACGCCGGCTCTTCCAAATAAATCGCCGGCATACTAAACTCTGCCGGTTTATGGCCACGATCAAACCTTTCGCCGCACTGCGACCCAAGCCGGAACTGGCCGCGCAAATCTGCGAATTGCCTTACGACGTGATGTCGTCGGAGGAGGCGCGCCAAATTGCTGCCGGCAATCCGTTGAGCTTTCTGCATGTCAGCAAACCGGAGATTGATTTGCCGCCGGGCACGAACCTTTATGCACCGGAAGTTTATGTGAAAGGCAGGGAGAATTTTCAGAAGCTCATCCATGACGGCGCGCTCAAACAGGATTTGCAGCCGTGTTTTTATCTGTACCGGCAAATCATGGGCGGTCATTCGCAAACCGGCCTTGTCGCGACGGCGAGTTGCGAGGAATACTTGCGCGGTATTATCAAAAAGCATGAACTGACCCATCCCGACAAGGAAGACGACCGGGCGCGCCACATTGAAACGCTCAATTCCCAAACCGGTCCGGCGTTTCTGACTTATCGCGCCAATTCAGCGCTTGACGAGTTCATTACGAGGAAAATTGCGGGGAAACCCGGCGTGGATTTCACAGCCAAAGACGGCGTGCGGCATGCGTCATGGACGATCGACGATGCGGCGGAAATTCGGCTTATCGAAGCGCAATTCGCAAAAATTTCAAGCCTTTACATCGGGGATGGGCATCATCGCAGTGCGGCGGCGGCGCGCGTTTTTCAAAAGCGCAATGGCGCGGGACACAGCGGACAATTTCTGGTCGTGATTTTTCCGCACAACCAACTGCAAATTCTGCCCTACAACCGCGCGTTGAAGGATTTGAACGGGAATTTGCCGGAACAATTGCTGAAAAAATTGGAAACGGTTTTCACGATCGAAACCGGAAACGCGATGCCGAAACAAAAACATGAACTCGGCCTTTACCTGCGCGGCAAATGGCACACCCTGACCTTCCGCAACAAGCTCATTGCCGCTGGCACCCTGATTGACAGGCTCGACGTGACCCTTTTACAAAAGCACGTGCTCGCGCCCGTGTTCGGCATTGATGACCCTCGCACGAATGGGCGCATCAACTGCGTCGGCGGCATTCGCGGCGCGGCGGAACTGGAAAAGTTGGTGAACAGCGGTGAATACGCCTGTGCGTTTTCGATGTTCCCGACGAGCGTCGAAGATCTGATGGCGATTGTGGATGCAGGCGGAATCATGCCGCCGAAAAGCACATGGTTCGAGCCGAAGCTCCGTGACGGAATGTTTTGCCACATGATTTAGTTGGGAGGGTCGGCATGCCGCCGACCCAAATTTAGGGACGGCAACATGCCGTCCCTCCCATCACGGGAATTTTGCATTCGACACCCGGCATTCAAAATTCAACATTTGGCTGTGCCACTGAATCGCCTCCAACGCAGTCTGCGCGCCACCTTTTGGGGGATGGCGACCAACGTTGTGTTGTCAGGCACGAAGCTCGCTGCGGGCATTGCCGGCCATTCGCATGCGCTCGTCGCCGATGCCGTTGAATCCTTTGCCGACATTTTCAGTTCGCTCATCGTCTGGCGCGGTGTCGTCATTGCGGCGGTGCCGGCGGACGAAGACCATCCCTACGGCCACGGCAAGGCCGAGCCGATTGCCTCCGCCATCGTCGCCACCATGTTGTTGGGGGCGGCCCTGTGGATCGCGCTCACGGCGTTCGGCGAAATCACGGAACCGCATCCGTCGCCGGCGCCATACACGCTCATCGTGCTGATTGTGGTGGTGATTGTGAAAGAAAGTTTGTTCCGGTTCGTCTCGCGCGAAGGCAAGGCGGTGGACAGCTCCGCCGTGCGCGCGGATGCTTGGCATCATCGCAGCGACGCCATCACGTCCGTGGCCGCCGGCATCGGCATCAGTGTGGCTCTCATTGGTGGCAAGGGGTTCGAAGCCGCCGACGACGTGGCGGCGATTGCGGCGGCAGGGGTCATCGCGTGGAACGGCTGGCGTTTGCTCCGTCCGGCACTCAACGAACTCATGGATACCGCGCCCAGCCGCGAAGTGATTGACCAAATCCGGCAGATCGCGACAAGCACACCCGGCGTGGATGGCGTGGAAAAATGCATCGTTCGCAAGGTGGGTTATCAGTATTTCGTGGACATGCACGTGGAGGTGGACCCGCAAATGACCGTGCTCCGCTCGCATGAAATCGCCCATGACGTGAAAAACAAAATCCGCGGCGTCCTCCCCGCCGTTTGCGACGTGTTGGTTCACGTTGAACCGCGAAAACACAGTCCCAAAATCTGAATTCATTTCCCTCTTGGCGCGCACGCGTCTTGGCGGGATAATCAAGGGACATGAAAATTGTTTTAGCCTATTCCGGCGGCCTCGACACCTCGGTGCTGCTTTCGTGGCTCAAAGAAACCTACGACGCCGAAATGATCGCCTTCTGCGCCAACATCGGGCAGGAAGAGGAATTGCGCGGCCTCGCGGCCAAGGCCAAGAAAACCGGCGCGTCGAAAATTTACATCGGCGATTTGCAGGATGAATTCGCGCGCGACTTCATCTATCCGATGATTCAAGCCGGCGCGATTTATGAAGGTCAGTATTTCCTCGGCACCAGCATCGCCCGTCCACTCATCGCCAAGGAAATGATTGAAGTCGCCCGCAGGGAAAAGGCCGACGCCATCGCCCACGGCGCCACCGGCAAAGGCAACGACCAGGTGCGGTTCGAATTGACCGCCGCTTCGCTCGCGCCGGACTTGCAGGTCATCGCGCCGTGGCGGGACGCGCGGTTTCGGAACGAATTTCCCGGCCGGCAGGAAATGATTGCCTATTGCAAGCGGAGAAAAATTCCCGTCCAAGCCAGCGCGAAGAAACCGTTCTCAAGCGACAGGAACCTGCTGCACATCTCCTACGAGGCGGGCATTCTCGAAGACCCGTGGATGGACGCGAGCGACAAGAAGTTTCGCGGCTCATTCACCACGCTTTCCGTGTTTCCCGAAGACGCACCGAACAAACCGGAATACGTCCTGCTCGATTTCGTGAAGGGCAACTGCGTAGCGGTGAACGGCAAAAAACTTTCCCCGCTCGCCGTGATGAAAACATTAAATCGTATCGGCGGCAAACACGGTGTCGGGCGGGTGGACATGGTTGAGAACCGGTATGTGGGCATGAAATCGCGGGGCGTATACGAAACACCCGGCGGCGCGATTCTGCACTTTGCGCACAGGCAGATGGAAAGCCTCACCATGGACAGGGAAGTCATGCATCTGCGGGATTCGCTGATTCCGCGGTACGCGGAGTTGGTGTATTACGGCTACTGGTTTGCCCCGGAACGGCTGGCGTTGCAGGCGCTTGTGACCGAGAGCCAGAAGAACGTGACCGGCACCGTCCGGGTGAAACTTTACAAAGGCAACATCATGGTTGCCGGCCGGAAATCACCGGTGAGCCTTTACAATCCGCACATTGCGACAATGGAGGCCGACCTGACAAAGGCTTACAACCAGGACGACGCCACCGGTTTCATCCGGCTCAACGCCCTCCGCCTGAAAGTCGCGGCGAAGGTGCAGAGGAAGAAATAGTTGTAGAGTTGAGCCTGTGGCTCAATCGTGCGAGACGACGGTGGGGGTGAATCAGATACTTGAGATGCCAATTTGGCACCTCAAGTTAGAAGTAAAAATCTTTTAAGGTCACAATTTGTGACCTTGAACGAGTTGGGTATGCGGTCGCAAATTGCGACCGGTTCAGAAAGGGAACATATGAGCAACGAAATGCCGTTGCAGGTCGACCAAATTGGCTCGTTGATTCGGACGATACGCGGACAAAAGGTCATTTTGGACACAGACTTAGCCCGGATTTTCGGGGTGCCGACGTTTCGATTCAATGAAGCAATCAAACGGAATCGCGAACGCTTCCCGGACGATTTTCTGTTCCAACTGACGCGGGAGGAACAAAAAGCTTTGACATCGCAAATTGCGATGTCAAAAGTCGGTCGTGGCGGAAGGCGGACTTTGCCCTACGCCTTCACCGAAAATGGCGCGATCATGGCCGCCAACGTCCTCAACAGCCCGGAAGCCGTGCGCATGAGCGTGTTCGTGGTGCGCGCGTTCGTGCAGATGCGCGATCTGCTGGGCGGCACGAAGGAACTGGCGCGCCAACTGGCCGACTTGGAAAAGAAACTGACCGCCCGTCTCAATGTGCATGAGAGTGTGATTGTGGACGTGCTGCGGCGCGTCATGGAAATTCTCGACCCGCCGCCGCTGCCGCCGGAACCGCCGAGGCGGCGGATTGGTTTTCATGTCGAACCGGAAGAGAAGTCTGAAAGCAAAGCAAAGAAAAAGGCGTGAATTGCGCGTCAGTAGCACTATGATCGCCACAATGAAAGTCGCGGCGAAGGTGCAGAGGAAGAAATAAGCCATGAGTCGGCGCAACAGAGTGGCAAAGAAAAAGGCGGAAAGCTTAAAACCAACCAGCCAGACGCCAACTGTCGAAACGCCGACAACTGAAAAACCGGCTGCGCTAGAAACGAAATCTCCTTCTCGCTGGCTTACTGTCTTTCTGCCGATTGCGGCGGTTGTAATTTCATGCGCTTCGTTTGCAAATTCATGTTACCAAACTGTGCAAGCGAGGAAAATCTTCCGCCCGTATGTGCGTCCTGACATTCAGTGTGTCGTTCGACACAGTTCTCGGCCTGAAGACAAAGATAATCCGTTAGCAACCGAATTGGTTGTCTGGAACAACGGGCCAATCAAAGCAGTCTCCGTTTCCGTGGCTTACAAGAGCTTTATTGTTGATCTCACCACGCTAAAAGTAATCGCAAGTATGAGTATTCCAGAAGACCTAAGCGATGCCACATTCATTCAAGCTGACCTTGAGGTGGGACCAAAAATAATTAGGCCAATCCTAGGAACATCTCCTCCGGTTGTAACCGTCGTTGAAATTACTTACTACCGCGAGAGTGATATGAAAAAATTCTCGCGTGAAGATTTCTTTTTTAATGATTCCGGTTCGTATTACGACCAGCAAAGTTATATGTCTCACCCTGGTTATGCGACGCTGATGAAAAACTTACAAAGGAAGATGAAAGCGGAAGCCATGCGTCCGATGGACGGAATTCGCCAAATGCCGCCTGCGTCTCCTGGTCATGTTAATATCGTCTATAATTTTGGAAATTTGAGTGACGATGGTTCTTGGACAAACACCGCTGGAACAAATGCGGTTACAATGACTCCACTCGGCCCGCTGCCATAACGAGCGAAATCTTTGTCGCTACCTGGTTTCTTTGAAAATAGCCCACGGCTTCAGCCGTGGGTTTCGTCCAGCAAAACAACAAAGTCCCGTAGGGACGAAAGAGCCATTCTGCCGTCCCTCCGGGACTTTTCATTTTCGTGCGACGCTTTACCCAGCCTTGAAAGGCTGGGCTATTGTCGGAGTGCGCCGGTTCAATCCTCCGCTCGTTCACCAGCCGGGGCCATTTTAACGAGACGCGGGAAAAATTTCGCCAGCGGTTCGACGAGGTCGGTTTGCGCGGCCATGACTTCTTCGATGTTTTTATAGACCATCGGCACTTCGTCCAGACCGGCGGAAATCAATTTCACACCGCGTTCGTCGAGATAGGGTTGCACCATCTCCCAATTGAAACTTTTTTTCGCTTGATGACGGCTCATCACGCGGCCTGCGCCGTGTGAGGCGGAATTCAGCGATTCTGCATTGCCCTTGCCGCGTGCCACAAACGTCGGGCTGGCCATCGAACCGGGTATCACACCCAGCACGCCCACGCCTGCCGGTGTCGCGCCTTTGCGGTGGACGATGAGGTCGCGTCCGCCGTGGCGTTCCTTCCACGCGAAGTTGTGGTGGTTTTCGATGTCCAGCAATACGCCCGCGCCGAGATGCCGCGCGATGTGTTTATGGATGAGGTAATGATTCGCAGAGGCGTATTTGCCCATCAATTCCATCGCCGCCCAGTATTCCCGGCCGTCGGCGGAATCAAGGTCGAGCCACGCGAGAAAATTCAATTCCTTCGGCAAATCCTTGTGTTTCTGGCGCGCGAGGCGACTGTAATGGTCGCAGACCTGCGCGCCGGTGCCGCGACTGCCGCTATGGCTCAACAAGGCGAGATACGTGCCCGGTTCGAGGCCGAGTTGTTTGTGCTCAACGGTGAATTCGCCGAACTCGACGAAATGATTGCCGCTGCCGCTGGTGCCGAGTTGCGCTGCCGCCTTGTCGCGAAAGCGTTGCGTGACGGGGCTGACGGACCAGTCCTCGTCCATGACCGGATGCGTGCGGCGATGTTTAAATTCCACGCCGATGCCGAAGCGCGTCTCGGCCTCGATGGCGCGGATGAGGTCGGTTTCGTGGCGACGCAGCCAGTCGAGCGGCAAATCGAGCACGGTGAGTTTGACGCGGCAGGCGATGTCCACACCGACGGCGTAGGGAATGACGGCGTTGTCGGTGGCGAGCACGCCGCCGATGGGCAGGCCGTAGCCGACATGGGCGTCCGGCATGAGCGCGGCGGCGACGGAGACAGGCAGCCGGCAGGCGTTCTCCATCTGCTGGAGAGCATTGGCATCCAGGTCCGTGCCCCACTGGCGATAGGTGATGGGCATAATTGCTGGTAGAAGTTAAGCCCGGAAAATGGAAGTGAGAAGTGAGAAGTGCGAGGCGAGCCGGGTTTGGAGTGCGCGGACATGTCCGCGCTTTGTAAGCGGTGACACGTCACCGCACTCCAAAGGACAAGCCGACGATTTGCGTTTTTGCCGAATTGGAATACTTTTCACGCCCGCTTCTTATTGCGAAAGGTATCCAGCGTGTCATTTCCAACTTGCCCTACGCGCTCATTTCGCGTCTAAACAACCCATGCCTGACTGGATTGTCGTCGTCATTTTGGGGCTTATTGAAGGGATCACGGAATTCATTCCTGTCTCCTCCACCGGCCATTTGCTCATCGCGGAGCACTGGTTGCCGCGCCAGACCGACCTATTCAACATCGTCATCCAATGCGGCGCGGTCATCGCCGTGCTGCCGCTCTTTCCGAACCGGCTCTACAAATTCGTCTTCGAATGGCGACAGAAGGAAACGCAGGATTATCTGCTGAAAATTTTCGCCGCCTTCTTCATCACCGGCGTCGGCGGCTTGGTCCTCGAAAAAGAAGGCTTCAAACTGCCGGAACAACTCGCGCCCATTGCCTGGGCTTTGCTCGTTGGCGGCATTGGTTTTGTCGTCGTCGAGTGGTTTTTGCAGGGACGCAAATTGAGCAACGAAGTCACCTGGTCCATTGCCATCGCCGTCGGCCTTGGTCAATTAATTGCGGCGGTTTTTCCCGGCACGTCGCGTTCCGGCTCGACGATTTTACTGTGCCTGTTGTTTGGCTTGAATCGTCCGGCGGCAACGGAGTTTTCATTCCTCGTCGGGATTCCGACCATGCTCGCGGCGGGCGGTTTTGAAATTTTCAAGCAGTTGCGTCATCCGGTTGCTGGCGCGCCGCCCGAGCATTGGGGCATGGTGCTGCTGGGTTTTCTGGTCGCCGCCGCTGTCTCCTTCATTGCCGTGAAATGGTTGCTGCACTACATCCAAACGCACACGTTCACGGCATTCGGCTGGTATCGCATCGCGCTGGCGATCGCGGTGTTTATCTTTTTCGTACGTTGAATAGGGACTCGTATAACTCGTCCCTCCGAAGAGTTAATTTGCCGGCGCGGGAATAAAAATTTTCTGCCCGATCTTCATGTCGCCTGGATTTAGCCCGGGATTCGCCTTCAAAATCTGGTCCGTCGTTACTTTGATTCCCTGATCGCGATATGCCTTCGCAATCGCCGAGAGTGTATCTCCGCTGCGAACGTTGTAATCATAGCCTTTTTGCGGGCTGCCCGCGGCCGGACCCGGATTGCCCGCCGGTGTCGTGGCTGGGACATTCGGTGTTGTCTTGCGGCTAGGCTGCGGCGCGCCCAACGATTTCCCAAGGCGTTCCAGTTCCTTCAAAATCCGCTCGTTGTCCTCCTGCCGTTTTTTGTCAATTTCCTGCACCTGCGCAGCGAGTTTTTTCAAATCATCCTGATTCGCCCGGTCGCCCAATCCGGCAATTTCCTTCTCCAGCGCCTCGATGCGTTTGTTTTGCGTGGTCTGGGCGTCGAGCAGGTCCTGAACCTGGCCGCTAAGTTTGTCAATTTGCTGTTGGGTCGCGGTGTCTTGCGCCCGCGCCGCCACAACAGAAACACCTAAAATCAAAAACCAAACCAAAATCCTTTTCATGCGCCGAAAATAAACCGCTGCGCGGCTGCGTCAAGTTGAAGTGCAAATGTCGCGCGAAGGACGCGAAGAAAATTTGCAGCCTATCTAAAGGTTAGGCATCGTATCCAGTCCCCCTCAATCACAGTGTTATTTTATGTGCGAAAAGCCAAGATAAGGAACGAAAACTTTGGACATCGCGGTAGTTTGCTCAATCAACCACGTCTTTCTTTCATGCACTGCTTCGATGTGCTTGATTCGCTCCGCTTCACTAGCGGGCGCAGGATGATAAAGTTCGTGGTGGAGCCGCATTTCATTCGCTTGCGTCCTTATTTGGGTAAGATAATCCACCACGTCTGCTTCAAACAAAAATTCCGCGTCCGACGTTCCGCGGTAAAACTCAATTAAATCTGAATCGTTAAAATTCGTATTTCGCAATGCTACTCCTATAAATGTTCTGGTGGCATCGTAAACTTTGTAGCGTCGGTCAAATAAATCGAGCCTCAATTTGTCACTAGCAATTTTCCATTGCTGCCATGCTATGAAAATAAGACCTAAACCGACTATCAACGTGGCAATGGGGCCAAACATAGATATGGATATACACGCGGTCACGATGCCCAACAAGTAATGGACGACGCGATTTGCAGCCTATCCTGTTTCATATTTTGAACCTTATTCCCGGGAAAATACTTTGTCGAGCGTTCTTTGCTCCGAAGGAGCAATGGAAATTAGCCAGCCACGAAGTGGCTGGAACACACGTTCAACGGCATCGCGTCCTGAAAGGATGCTGGAAATGTTGCTCTTCCGCCGTCCCTTTCGGGACGGAATTTATTTTTTTGGACTAACACCAGCCACTTCGTAGCTGGCTAATTTCCCGCGTCGCTTCGCGACAATTTTTCCGCAGATTTTAATTTCAATTCATCTGCGAAAATCCGCGTAATCTGCGGATGCTTTTTCTTCGCGTCACGCCAGTTTTCCGTAACGCCGGATCTCCGGCCAAATCCACGCCACTGCCAGCACGACCAGCAATGTTCCGACGCCGCCGGACACGACGGAAATCACCGCGCCGGTGACAATCGTGTTGCCCATCGTCGGCCCGAAGATTTGCGCCACGAAGCCGGACTCGAACCCGCCCAGTTCGTTGGAGGTGCCGATGAAGAGATTGTTGACGGCGGAGACGCGCCCGCGTTTGTCGTCCGGCGTGAGCATCTGCACCAGCGTATGCCGCACCACGACGCTGACATTGTCCACCGTGCCGCACATGAACAGCATGAGAACCGAAAACCAAAACCACGTCGAAAACCCGAACGCAATCGTCGCCACGCCAAACGCCGCCACTGCCCAAAGCATCGCGCGACCGGCTTTTTGCAGCGGCGGCCGGTGATTTAAAATAAACACGCAGAGCAAGGATCCCATCGGCAGCGCCGCGCGCAACAATCCCAATCCGCCTGGTCCGCTGCCCAAAATGTCCTTCGCATATATCGGCAGCAACGCAGTCGCGCCGCCCAGGAGCACCGCGAACATGTCGAGCGTGATGATCCCCAGAATCATCTTGCTCGCATAGACGAACTTGAAACCCGTCAGCAGCGTCTGGAGTGTCATGGGTTCCTTGACGGCAACGGTGTGTTGCTGTCTGACCATGCCGATGAAGACGCAAAAAACCAGCGACGCCAGCGCATTGAGCACATAAACCAGCGCAGCGGGAGAGGTTGAATGATGTTTAACCATACCGGCGATGATTGCGCCCGCCGCCAGCGGGCCGATGATGGATGACAGATAAAACGCACTGGCATTCAGTTCACCGCGCGCGGGAAATCCTTGCGGTCCACCAGATATGGCAGAAACGCCGCGTTGGCTGCCCACATGAACGTGCGGGCGGTGGCGCCGATGAACAGACAAAGATAAATCCAGGGCACCGGCGCGTGAGACGCCGAAACGGCAGCCATGCCCAGACTCGCAGCCGTGATGACGGTTGTCATCAACATCACCACCCGCTTGCGATTGTAATTGTCCGCCACGTGTCCCGCAGGCAGCGTGAACAGAAATATCGGGATCATTTGCGTCAGCCCCACCAGGCCCAGCGCCAGCGCGGAACCGGTGCGTTCATAAAGTTCCCAGCCCACCGTCAGCACGAACATCTGCTGGCCGAACACCGCTATGAGACGACCCATGAGGTAAATCGTGAAATCCCGGTTCCGGAAAATGGCATACGGATGCCCGCCTGCGGTTTTGGCCGCCGGCGGCATTGACAAATTTTCCGGTGACTCGGTTTCGTGCATGAATAGGCGGGGGTGAATTTAGTGAAAATTCCGCGTTGGTCGAGTTTTCGTGGTAGGGATGGCTGGCCCAGCCGTCCGTTGGGAGGTGGAACTTCCGCCGGTCGCCTCTCCCACCTTCATTCCATTCCCGCCGTCGTTGCATTTTGGCGCGGCGAGTCGGCGCGGCAAGGCGATGCGCCCCTACCTGTTCAGGAGTTTTTCAAACCTGGCAATCACGTCCGGATTTTTGTCCGCGACATTTTGTGTTTCGCCCCGATCGGTTTTGAGATTGTAAAGTTCCCACGGCTTGTTGTCTTCCGAACGCACGATCTTCCAATCGTTCATGCGCGCCGCCTGGGCGGTGCCGTTCCCATTTTTCATTTCCCAATGGAAAAAGTCGTGCCGGTTGGTTTGTGTTTGGCTGAACAACGCCGGCAAAACGGAAATGCCGTCAATGTTTTCCGGCGGCTTGGTAAGCGCAATCCCGGACGCGGTCGGCAAAAAATCCCACGCCGCCCATGCGAAATCGCTGACTTGTCCGGCGGGGATTTTCCCGGGCCAGCAGACAATCATCGGCACGCGCAGAGCGCCTTCGTAAAGCTCGCCGCGGATGCCGTGAAACGGCCCGGCACTCTCGAAAAATTTCGGGTCAACACCCCCGTCCTTTGCCGGCCCGGTGTCGCTGGAAAAGAAAATCACCGTATTGCTGATTTGGTTCATCTCTTGCATTTGTTCCAGCAGTTGCCCGATGCATCCGTCGAACCGCGCGATCATGGCGGCCCTGTTCTTTTCCGCCTGCGTCCACGGTTCCCCTGAATAAGGAGCGTCGGTGGGCACTTGCATCCCGTTGCCGGTACGCGCCATTTCGGCGGCGTTCGCGCGCGGGATCGTGTAACTCAGCAGCAGGAAAAGCGGCTGGTAATGATTGAATCGGTCGGGCTGATTGAGTCTGATGAAATTCTTCGCCATGGTCGTAAAACGGTCGGGAATATATTGGCCCTTTTTGCCGTCAACGTTTCCGTATACCGGTGCCTTGCCTTGAAGATGGGTTGCCGAATCATGCCGCCACATGTAATCGGCATAGTAATTCCCCGCCTCGCCGGCATCAAAATAGCCGGTGAATTCATCGAAACCCTTGTTCCACGGCGCGCCACCCGTGCCGTCGCCCCCCAGCTCCCATTCGCCAATCAAGCCGGTGTGATAGCCGGATTGCTTGAGCACTTGCGCGACCGTGACATCGTCCGCCGCCAGCGGCACATCCACGTCCGCGCGCTGTTTCAAGTGCGCTGAATCTTTGCCGAGCATCAAAGCGGCGCGCGCTGGAGAACTCGCCGCGTCGCCCGCGTAATAGCCCGTGAACCGGATGCCATCAGCGGCGAGCCGGTCGAGATTTGGTGTTTGAAACTTCGTCTGGCCGTAGCAACTCAAATCGCCATAACCGAGGCCGTCGGCGACAATCAAAATAATGCTGGGCCGGCGCGGCATGGGTTTTGGCGAACTGTTGGTGAAAACAAATTGCGCCTGCGCATCCGGCAAAAAGCCAATGGCTGCCGCGGCGAACAAAGCACGGCAAAACCGGTTGAAATAAATGGATGTCATGTGAGGTTGGATTCTGGGAAATCCAATGCGTTCAAAGCAATTCTTTTCGGCAAGGCATTTGTGAACAACCAAGAAACAAAGGAACAAAGTTTTTTTGGGAATGGATTTGTGCCACCGTCGTTGCCCGGTTTCTTTGTTGTTAATTCCTTTTCCCAAACTCCGCTTCCAACGGAATTCGCATCGCGACAATGAAGCTTGGGATCGTGGCCAGCAGCACCCAGACGAAGAAATGCGGATAGCCGATGCGCTCCTGCAACCAGCCGCTCCACATGCCTGGCAGCATCATCCCCAGCGCCATGAAACCGGTGCAGATGGCGTAATGCGCCGTGCGATGTTCGCCGCGCGCGATGTAAATCATGTAAAGCATGAACGCCGTGAACCCGAAGCCGTAGCCGAATTGCTCGACCGCGACGCCCGCGCCGATGGCAAACAGATTTTCCGGCTGCGCATGGGCCAGCCAGATGAACACCGCATCCGGCAAATGAATCGCCAGCAACATCGGCCACAGCCAGAATTTCAGTCCGTGCCGCGACACGACGAAGCCGCCGAGCAAACCGCCGAGCATCAACGCAATGATGCCGGCTGTGCCATAAACCACGCCGAGTTGTTCGTTTGTCAACCCCAGACCGCCCTGTTCGCGCCCATCGAGCAAAAACGGCTGAACCATTTTCACGAGCTGCGCTTCGCCGAGCCGGTATAGCAGCAAAAAAAGCAGCAGCACGATGATTTTGGGTTTCTGAAAAAATGTTCCGAAAGTCTTGAGAAATTCCACGAAGAAATTCCCGCGCGATCCAATGCTCTTGGGTTGATCCATCGCCGGTTTGGGCAGAATAGAATAATGATAAACACCCAGGCACAAAAAAATTCCCGCCGTCAGGGCAAGCGCCATTGACCAGGCGAACGCATAATCACCGGTGCGGCCATGAATTTTACCGGTAAGAATCACGAGGCCGCCTTGCGCACAAATCATTGCCACGCGATAAAACGTGTTACGGACACCGGAAAAAAATGCCTGCTCGCGTTCGGTCGTCGCGAGCATGTAAAAGCCGTCCGCCGCAATGTCGTGGGTCGCGGAACTGAACGCCAGCAGCCAGAAAAACGCGAGCGTAAGCTGGAAAAAATGCGGCGCGGGGATTGTCAACGCCACGCCCGCCAGTCCCACGCCGAGGAGCAATTGCATCGTCCAAATCCACAGCCGCCGCGTTTTGAGCAAATCCACAAATGGGCTCCACAACGGCTTGATAACCCATGGCAAATAAAGCCAGCTCGTGTAGAACGCGATGTCCGTGTTCGACACGCCGAGATTTTTGTAAAGCACGAGTGACACCGACATCGCCAGTGCATACGGCAGTCCTTCCGCCGCGTAGAGCGTCGGAACCCAAAACCATGGGTTGCGGGAACTGGTTTTTGCGTCGGCCATCCGGGCATGAGTAAAACAGGCCGGGGCCGTGCGCGCAAAAAATTTCTGGCTTGGCACTTGGAGTGCGCAATGGTTCAGTCAGCGCGTGACCGGCGCATTTCTCAACGCATTGGGCATTTTAATCGGTGGATTTTTAGGACTCGCCCTGCGCAAGCCGTTGTCTTTCAGCGCGCAAATTTTTTTTCGGGCGGCGCTCGGCGCTTTCACCGTTTTCTTCAGTTTGCAGCTCGTTTGGTTGAGCGTCGGCGGAACTTTTTTGCCGGTGTTGAGGCAAATTTTCACCGCTGCGCTCGCCGTGGCTCTGGGTTTTTGGGTTGGAAAACTGCTCCATTTGCAAAAATTATCGAATCGCCTCGGTCGGTTCGCGAGTGGCTTGATCGCGTCAGCGCAATCGAACGCGCCGCATAAAGCCGGCGACGGCTTCAGCGCGTGCGCCGTGCTTTTTTGCGCCGCGCCGCTGGGATTGGTCGGCGCAGTGACGGATGGGCTGCCGCCCCAGGGCGGCCAGTCCGGATACTTCTGGCTGCTGGCGATCAAAGCCGTGATGGACGGTTTGGCCATGACGGGCTTCGTGAAAATATTCGGCTGGCCGTCCGCACTGTCGGCATTTCCCGTTTTCGCCTTTCTCGGCGGAATCACGCTCGCCTGCCAGCTTTGGGTGAGGCCGTTTCTCGAAACGCACGGTCTGGTTGATCCGGTTAATGCCGCCGGTGGCCTTATCGCGTGCGCCATTGCGTTGATGATTTTTGAAGTCCGCAGGGTGGAACTGGCAAATTTTCTGCCGGCCCTCGCCATCGCGCCACTGCTGGCGTGGTTGTTCCAGTAATGAATCCTGCCGCGAACCGGCGACAAAAGGATGGCCTACGAAGGCGTGAAATTCGCAAATTTTGTTGTGCATTTTGCGCCTTTTTGCGGCTAATTTATTTTTGTGAATTGCATTGTCACCGCTGGCCCGACTTATGAACCGCTTGATGACGTGCGGCGGCTAACGAATTTTTCCACGGGCCGGCTCGGCACGGAACTGGCCAATTTTCTGGCCGCGCGCGGCCATAAGGTGACGTTGCTTGTCGGCGAGCTGGCCACGCATTCCGGCGAGCGCCGCGTGGAGCATGTGAAATTTTTCTCAACCACAGCCGATTTGCGCGCCAAGCTGAAGTCGCTGGCAACCAGGCGCGTGAACGCGATTTTTCACGCAGCAGCAGTCAACGACTTTGCGTTCGGCAAAATCTGGCTGCGCGCGCCGTCGGGCGAACTCACTGAATTCAAGTCCGGCAAAAAAATTTCCACGCGGGAGGGTAAATTGCTCGTCGAGCTGGTGGCGACGCCAAAAATCGTCGCCGAATTGCGCGGCTGGTTTCCGCGGACGCGAATCGTGGGCTGGAAATTCGAGGCCGACGGGGCACGCACGGACGCTCTGAACGCCGCCAAACGGCAGATTACCGAATGCCAGACCGACGCCTGCGTTGTCAACGGCCCGGCTTATGGCGAAGGGTTTGGCGTGTTGTTGAGCAACAACAAGGCGGCGCACATGCAGAATGCGCCGGCATTGTTCGTGACGCTGGAGAAAATTGTTCAGGCGTGATTTTCAACCATACCGCTTTCCCGTTGAAGCGGCGGTGAACGGTTTGTATTGTGCGGCCAATGTCATCGCCGGAAACCATCCTTTTTTTGGTAGGGCGGGCTGTCCCCAGCCCGCCGCCAACGGCGCGATGAGGACATCGCACCCTACCTTCCATGCGTCCGCAAATCCAAGATAATCCGCTGGCTGTTCCCATAACAACATTGTGGGGTGTCGGCGCGGAACGCGCGGCGCAACTCGCGCGCCTCGACATTCGCACCGTCGAGGATTTGTTGTTGCACCGGCCGCGGCGTTATGAAGATCGCCGTCATTTTTGCACGATCGCCGAATTGACTCCCAATGAAGCGGCGACCACGCGCGGCACGATTGTCGCGCTCGGCCTCAGACGTTTTCGCGGCGGCAACAAATCCGTTTTTGAAATCATTCTCGACGACGGGTCGGCGCGATTGCATTGCCGCTGGTGGAATCTGCCGTTCATGCAGAATTATTTTGAGGTTGGCGACGAGGTTTTCGTTTACGGCAAATTGAGCGAAACCAAACCGCGTGTGATGACTCATCCCGAAACCGAAGTCATTGAAGGCGGCGAGGAGAACTTCATCCACATCAACCGTATCGCGCCGGTTTATCCGCTCACCGAAGGACTGCCGCAACGCTGGTTGCGCGGGCTGATCTGGCGCACGCTGGGAAAATTCGAGACACAAATCACCGAGCCGTGGCCGAAACAGGTAGGGCGCGGTGTCCCTACCGCGCCGTCCGGCAACCCAGGCATGCGGATCGCAGAGGAGTACGTGCCCCACCCCTTTCCGACGCGCGCCAACGCCATTCACATGACGCATTTCCCCGAAGAACTGGCCGACGTGGAAATCGCACGGCGACGGCTGGCGCTGGATGAGTTCATTGAGTTGCAGCGCGAAATGCAGCGTCGCCGGAAAAATTTCGAGGCCAAATCGCGCGCATTGCCGTGCGGCGGTGACAATCGTTTGATGAAGCCGTTTCTCGCGCGGCTCGGTTTCAAGCTCACCGATGCGCAGACGAAAGTCCTCCGCGAAATCCGGGCGGACATGAGCGGCGCGCATCCGATGCGGCGGTTGCTGCAAGGCGACGTCGGTTCAGGCAAGACGGTGGTTGCCGCCTGTGCGGCGCTCATGGCTTTAGAAAGCGGATTTAATGTTGCGCTCATGTCGCCGACGGAAATCCTTGCAAAACAGCATTTCAACAATTTTTCGCGCTGGTTTGAACCGCTCGGCGTCAAAGTAGGGCTGCAAACCGGTTCGCACAGAAGCAGGGAGCAAGAAGCAAGAAGCAAGAAGCACCCGGCAAACTCCTTGCTCCTTAATCCTTGCTCCTTGACGATTGGAACTCACGCCCTGCTCACGTCCGGCTTTGATATTCCCAATCTTGGCTTGGTCATCATTGACGAGCAGCACAAGTTCGGCGTGACACAGCGCGAGCAGCTCGTGCGTAAAGGCCGCTATCCGCATTTACTCGTGATGACGGCGACGCCGATTCCGCGCACGCTCGGCCTTACGTTTTACAGCGACCTTGACGTTTCTGTGATTGACCGGATGCCCGGTGGACGCGGCCGGATCAAAACTTTTCTGCGCACGACCGAAAAATTGCCGGAAGTTTGGAAGTTCATTCTCCAAAAACTGGCTGCCGGACGGCAGGCGTATATTGTTTATCCGCGTGTGGAAGATTCGGGCGCGAGCGGATTGAAAGCGGTGAAGAAGGAATTCGAAAATTTGAAAAAGCTGCTCGTGCCATTCCGTGTCGGGTTGCTGCACGGCCGGTTAAAGAGCCGGGAGAAGGACGAAGTAATGACAGGGTTTCGCGCGAACCAAATCCAGGCGCTCGTCGCGACAACGTTGGTTGAAGTGGGTTTGGATGTGCCGAACGCTACGGTCATGCTGGTTGAAAATGCGGAGCGGTTTGGCTTGGCGCAGTTGCATCAATTGCGCGGGCGCATCGGGCGCGACGCGCATGAATCGCAGTGCATTTTGATTTCCGACGCAAGGAACAAGGACGCAGAGCAACGATTGAAAGTTTTGGAAGAGACGACGGACGGGTTTCGCATTGCGGAGGCGGACTTGAAATTGCGCGGGCCGGGCGAATTGCTCGGCCAAAGGCAAAGCGGCATGCCGCAGTTTCGATTTGGCGATCTCGTCGGCGATTTGGATTTGATCCGGCAGGCGCGGGAGTTGGCGGCGAAAATAGTTTAGCCGGGTCACGCTTGGATTTTTCGGTGGGTTGGCTTAAATTGCCGGTATGAAAATGTCTTTCTTGGTTTTGATCGCCGCCGGATTGTTTCTGGCCGGTTGCGGTAATGGTAATTCCGGCAAACAGGCCAAAACCACCAATTCAACAGCCACTCCCACTAATGCCACCGTGAATTACAATACGGGCAATCCCATCACGGCGCCGGTGGATTATCTGGGTGCGGTGGCACAGGCGCAAAAATACGCGGTCAAGACGATTGACGTATCATATATCAACCAAGCCATCCAGCTGTTCAACGCGCAGGAAGGTCGTTTGCCAAAAGACCTCAATGAACTTGTGCCGAATTATGTGGGCAAACTGCCAAAGCCGCCTTACGGAACAAAGCTTGTTTATGACGCCGCCACCGGAACGGTCAAAGTGGTGAAGCAGTGAGACAAAAGATCAACCTGACCGGGGCATTTCGTTAAGGGTCAATGGGCTCCAGCGCAACTACGAACACTCTTTCAGGTGGCACACGACCAAAAGCAAACGGCAACGGGCCCAAAATTGACCCATAAAAACCCGCACCGATGGTTTCGTTCAGTGTCGCAAGCAAGTGCGGTCCGGGAATGGTGAAAACATCCAGTATTGTCGCTTTCACTTTTTGAGGATCAGGTGGAAGGACAAATACGTTGTTCATGGGGGAGGCCATATAGTCGCCAGCATTAATTTCAGAGTGCTCCAAATCCAGTGCCGACGCGCCAAGGGCGTTCATATAATACTGAAATCCCCAATGTCCTTGAAACCATAGCATCCGCGATTCGTGTCCGTATTTGGCGCAAACCTGCTGCGCGCTCCGGCGGACGGCGGTGGCGAGAAGGAAATCCGCGCGCGTTGCCAACAAAGCAAACGCGGCGCCGGCGATGAAACAAATCACCATACCGCGCGTCCATGCTTTTCGCCCCGCCAAAACTTTTTGTTCCAAGTGTCGCGCCAGCAATATTCCCACTGCCGGAGCCATCGGCAGAAGGGAACGCCCATTGATGGTCCAGTTGAAAAACGCCGCGAACAAAAAAGTTCCGAATACCCACAATGCCAACAGCCATGCGTGCGCGTCACGCCAGCGCCAGACGTCCGCAACGGCCAGCGCCAGCACACCAATGCCGCCAATGGCCCAGAAAACCATTTGGATTTCCACGAACGCCCAAGACGGGCCTGGAATCAAAACATATGTTTTCAACCAGGCTCCGTGCCAAAAACACGCCCAGGCGAGCAAGGTTGCTCCAGCGAGACACACAGCCCACATTCGTCTCCGCCAGAACAATGGCGCAAAAAAGAACACGCCAGCCAGACATCCGCCCATGAAGGTCAACGCCGTCAAACCTGTCGTTATGCTTGAGAACCGGTAAGCTCCCGGAACTGGCTTGCCGGCCGCCAAGGAGATGAGCCCATGTCCGTAAAACATCCACGTGGCCAATTGATAAACGCCGAGTGCCGCCAACGGAATCAGCAGACACACGGTCCATCGTCCCAGCCGGCGTTGGTTCATCAGGCTGTAAGCAGCCAGCAGTGGAACGAGGCACAAGCCGAAGTATTTGGTCAACATTGCCAGCGTGATTAACAATCCCGCGCCCGCCAGCCGTCCAAAGTCGTTTTGTTTCGTGCCATCGATCCACAACACAACGGCCCAAATCCAGAACGCCAACATTGGCACATCGCACATTACTGTCGTGCCCGAAATCAAGAAGACCGGCGTAAACAAAGTCACGAGCGCCGCAAGCATGGGATGATCGCAAAAGCGGCGTGCCAACTGATATGCCCCTATAATCGCTGCCACCGCCGGCAGCAAAAACGCAAAATGCAGCGCGATTTCACCCCAGCCAAAAATCCCCGCTGCCAGCGCCAAATAATAACAGGCTAGGGGTGGATTCTTTGTTACATCCCACATGGGTTGCATGGTTCCATACCAGTTCACATTGAAGCCGTAGGGATTGCCGGGATGCGCTTGGATTTGGTGAGCGGCCCAAATAAAGAGCGGGTCGTCAACGTTGAAGGGTTTGGTCAGAAACGGCCCGAGCATCGCGAGCACCACCAGTGTCAGCGTCAAATAAGGATGCAGCAAAAACCAACGGCAGGTCTTGTTCAACCAATTTTCGACCGAGCGTGGCGTCGGAATAACCATGTGCGGATTTTATAACCGGGTTTGACAGTGGTGCAAAATTTTTCGCTCGTCAAACCTACGCTACACATGCAAACCATATTATATCCTGTTATCCAGGTGCGATCTTCCTCCCGGCACGCCTCTCACCAATTTGGACACCTTCTTCACGGCAGCGAAGCCAGCCTCGCCGTTTGCCGCGAAGTGACTGTGCCTCGCGTGGGGCTACGCGGTTAGTTTTTCCACCGTGGCAATGAATGTTTCGATGTTCTGAGTCGATACGCCGGGCGGTATGCCACCGCCGCAGGAAAGAATCAGGCGCGAGCGGTCATTCAGGCCGTTCAGCAATGTCGTGACCGCGTCACGAACCTGGTCGGGCGTTCCCTGGGCCAGGACATCACGAGGCGGGATGTTGCCCAACAGGGCGATCTTGTTCCCGGTCCATGTTTTCATGTCGTTGAGGGTGTGCTGAATCCCGAAATTGAGCAGGTTGATGCCGGCTTTCGGCAAGTGGGGGGCGCAAATTTTGCACGGCGCATCGTTGTGGAAAAATTTCACCGCGACATCCGCCGCGAATACGCGCTTCAGATAGGGGAGTCCGAATTCCAGAAAATCCTTCTCACCCACGAATCCCACGATGTCGTCCAGGACCAGAATACCGTCAATGGTCGGGAAACACTCGCGCTGGTAGGCAATCCATTCCACCAGGTAATCGGTGGTGAGCGCGAGGAGCCGGTGAGTGCGCTCGGCATCTGTCTTCAGTGCCATCAAGAACTCCGTGGTGCCCATGAGAAAGGTGGCGACATTCAATGGGCCGCGGGCAACCGCAAAGCGAATCCGGTGTCCGGCTTTTTCGATTTCCGGCTGCCAATGCTGAAGGCGTTTAACGACCAGGGGCAACAGGCCGTCGGTGCGCGGGTTGGGTTTTTCCAAGTCATCCGCTGCTTCGATTGTGCGCAGAAGCTTCTTTGCGAACGGGAACGCATTTTCTTCAAAGGTGCTGACGGTTCCGAAGGCGGAGGGTTCGGTGCACATGCCAAACTCGGACCAGAACCCCGGCAGGAAAGTGGTTTTCGGAAAGGTGTTGAGCGCCTTCATATTGGCCTCAAACCAAATGCGGTCGCTGGCAAGATAGTCCAGGATGGTATGCCCAGCCCAGTTCGGCAGCCATGGGCTGTCAATGATGAAACCCGTGGGCATGGGACGTTGTTGCTCTCCCCGAATCACCGCGAGTAAGGTCTGCCATTGTTGGTCGGTCATCTTGATCCCTTTCGGTTGCTGTTGGTTTTTATCACCCGGAATAAGTAAATGGATGATTGGAATGCCACCCCGGCATACTCGCTTAAGCCAGAACCCGCTTTGCCAGACCTGTGGCGCTGCTGGCACTTTCACCGTAACCGTCAGCTCCAATTTCATCAGCATACCTTTGCGTAATAGGCGCTCCGCCCACCAGCACCTTTACCTGCTCGCGAATGCCGGCCTGTTTGAGTGCGTCAACGGTCTCCTTCATTGAAGGCATTGTTGTGGTCAACAAAGCGGACAAGGCCAGAATCTGGGGGTTCTGCTTTTTCACCGCGGCAACAAATTGATCGGGCGTGACACTTACCCCCAGATCAATCACCTCGAAACCACCGCCCTCGAGCATTGCCGCCACGAGATTTTTGCCAATATCATGCAAGTCGCCCTTGACGGTGCCGATCACCACGCGTCCGGCGGGCTGCAGACTGCGGGCCTCCAACAGTGGACGCAGCGGTTCCAACGCGGCTTTCATCGCGCGAGCGGACAGCAACAGTTCGGGCACGAAGTATTCATTGCACTCGAAACGCCGCCCGACTTCACCCATCGCGGGCATCATGTAATCCTGGACGAGCTTCATTGGGTCAATACCGGCGCTGAGAGCTTGTTCAGTAACGGTTTTGGCGGATTTTGCGTCGCCGTTCAAGACGGCGTCGTAAAGCGGCTTGAGGTCTTGCATGTGATGAGCCGGTTGAACTGAGTTGACTTATTCGTTGTTCAAGCAGCGGTTTTAATTAATACATTTTGCTCAACGGATTGGCAAGGCGGGATTGGGGCATGGCGGCGTCTCGCCACTTTTTTCTCGTAAAACCTCCCGTTCAGGGGCATGAGTCTTGTCCCGGTTGAACGATGTGTGAACAAATAGTCATTTTGGATTTTGGATCGCAATACACGCAGGTCATCGCACGCCGCGTCCGCGAGCACAGTGTGTATTCCGTAATCCTGCGCTGCGACACACCCGCGCGCGAAATCGCCAGGCTCAAGCCGCGTGGAATCATTTTGTCCGGCGGTCCGGCCAGCGTGTATGCGAAAAACGCGCCACTGCCTGACCGGAGAATTTTTGAACTTGGCGTTCCCATGCTTGGCATCTGCTACGGCGTGCAATTGTTCGCGCAATTCCTTGGTGGCAGGGTTGAGAAAGGCCTCAAACGCGAATACGGCAAAGGCACGTTGCGCGTGACGGACAAATTTTGCCCGCTGTTTGCAAATCTGCCGGAAATCCTGCAAGTCTGGAACTCGCACGGCGACAAGCTCACGAAACTGCCGCGCGGTTTCAAACCGGTCGCCGTCACGGAAAATTCCGAATACGCGGCGATTGAAAACCGCGCGCGAAAATTTTTCGGCCTGCAATTTCATCCCGAAGTCGTCCACACGCCGCGCGGCAGGGAGGTCCTCGCCAATTTTGTCCACAACATTTGCGGTTGCGGCAAAAACTGGACGATGCGCGGTTACATCATGCGGGCCGTCGAGGAAATTCGCGCGCAAGTCGGCGGCGAAAAAGTGATTCTCGGTTTGAGCGGCGGCGTGGATTCGAGCGTTGCGGCGGCGCTGATTCACAAGGCCATCGGCGACCAACTCACCTGTATTTTTGTCAATAACGGCCTGCTCCGCGCACGAGAGGCGGAGGTTGTGCAGGAAGTTTTCGGGCGTCATTTCAAAATCAAATTGCAATACGAAGACGCCGCGAAACTGTTTTTGAAACGGCTCAAAGGTGTGACCGATCCCGAACGCAAACGCAAAATCATCGGCAAGACATTCATCGAGGTTTTTCAGGCGGCGATCCCGCAGTCGCGGGACGCCGGCAAGGCAAAAAAGTTTCTCGCGCAAGGGACGCTTTACCCGGATGTGATTGAATCGGTGCCGATCGCCGGCAACCCGGCCGCGCTCATCAAGAGTCATCACAACGTCGGCGGGTTGCCGAAGAAGATGAAGTTCGCGCTGATTGAGCCGTTGAAATGCCTGTTCAAGGACGAAGTGCGCAAGCTTGGACTCGAACTCGGCCTGCCGCACGAAATTGTTTTGCGCCAGCCGTTCCCCGGCCCGGGCCTGGCCGTGCGCATCCTCGGCGAAGTCACGCCGTCGCGTCTGGAAATTCTCCGCAACGCCGACAGCATTGTCGTGGAAGAAATGAAGAGCAGCGGGTGGTATTACAGAATCTGGCAGAGTTTTGCGGTTTTACTGCCCGTGCGCAGCGTCGGCGTGATGGGTGACGAGCGGACTTACGATTACACCATCGCCATCCGCGCGGTGGAATCGCTGGATGGCATGACGGCGGACTGGGTGAAGCTACCGTATGAACTTTTGGAGAAACTCGCCAGCCGCATCATCAACGAAGTCAAAGGAGTGAACCGCTGTGTGTTCGATATCACCAGCAAACCGCCGGGGACTATTGAGTGGGAGTGATTTTCTTCAACATGCAATTTTTTGCTGGTTTTCGTCATAACGCGGAGTTAAACTCGGTACACAGTCAGACCAGAACAGTTTATGGACATTATTTTTGATTGCCCCAAATGTGGACAGGAACTGGCGGTGGACGGTGCCGGTGCCGGCACGGAAATCGAGTGCCCGTCGTGCAGCGAGACAATTACGATTCCGCAGGAATCCACAAAGCCGGCTTCGGGGGGAACCATTATCACCGGCCAGCCCTCCAATCCCATTACCTCGTCCGCGGCCGCGAAAATAGAAAAACATCTCAAAGTGCCGTTGCGTGACAAGCCGAGCGAGTTGCTGGTGAAAAAAGTGCAGCCGCAGGCAATCATAACCAAAGGCACCGGTAAAAAGGTGTGTGTTCACACAATTCGTCATGCAGGCAGTGTTGAATTCGGTCATGACAAATTTGATGAAAAGGCCACAGAATTTTTGAATGAAATTGGCGAAGCCAATCTCATTGGCGTTCATGTGGTCAACTATGCGTTTCTCGACGTTAGCACGCAAAAAATAATGACGGATTTCGGCTTGGTGGTTGTTTATCGGGGATAATTTGGTCTGCACCTGCCTTGACTCGCCGGTTGCGGGTTATTACTGTCGCGGCATGCATCATCGGTTTGTTTTTTTGTTCGTGATTATCGCGTGTGTGGTATTGTTCCCATTTCGCGCGCCCGCGCCGTTGACTTATACACCAGGGGAAGGGTGGTATTACGAATCTTACGGGGAAAGCACCAAGTGGCAGCGTGCCCGCGCCAAGGATCAATTGGATGTGGCGCAGCAGGCGTTTGATAGTCATGATTACGGCCTCACGCTCCGGGCTGCACACCGCATCGTCCGCGTATGGCCGCTTTCTGATTACGCTCCGCACGCGCAATATCTCGTCGGTCGTTGTCTCGAAACGATGGGCAAGGACGAAGAGGCTTTCAACGCTTATCAGGTCATCGTTGAAAAATACCCGAAGAGTGCTGAATACGAAGACGTGCTGTGGCGCCAATACCAAATCGCCAACCGTTTCCTCGGCGGTGAATGGTTCAAACTCTGGGGTTATATCCCGCTTTACCATTCGATGGATAAAACAGCGGGCATGTTTGACAAAATCGTTCAGAATGGTCCTTACAGCGATGTGGCGCCGCGCGCGCAATTGCGCATTGGCGCGGCGCGCGAAAAACAGAAGGATTTTCCCGCCGCGGTGAAAGCTTACGAGATTGCCGCTGACCGCTATCACGGCCAGCCGGTGATTGCCTCCGACGCGTTGTTCAGCGAAGGTGTTTCGCATCAGAAACAGGCGGAGACCGCCGAATACGATCAAAGCGCCGCCGTTCAGGCGATCGCAGCTTTCACCGATTTCATCACGCTTTATCCGGACGATAAGCGCGTTCCGCAGGCGCGAAAGGCCATCACCATGCTTAAAGCGGAACAGGTGCGTGGTAATTATGAAATCGCGCGATTTTACGAAAAAAGCAAAAAATGGAACGGCGCGCTGGTTTATTACAACGAAGTGTTGCAGCTCGATCCTAATTCCTCCTACGCCGCGCGGGCGCGCGAGCGTATCCAAGCCCTCAAGCCGCGCCTTGAAGCGCCGGCCAACTGAAATGCGCCTGTTCCAATTCCTCGCTGTTTCCACGATGACTTTGTTGCTGACCGGTTGTGCAGGTTATCATCTCGGGCCGGTCAACGGCGCGGTCGCGGGCGAAAAGTCCATTGAAATTTTGCCTTTCAACAATCAGACGCTTCAACCGCGCCTGGGCGACTCGGTAATGCAGGCGTTACGCGAACGGTTGCAAACCGACGGCACGTATCACCTCGTCACACGCGGCCCTGGCGACATTGTCGTCACCGGCGTCATCACACGTTACAGCCGCAAAGGCTTGAGTTTTTTGAATTCGGACGTTGCCACGCCGCGGGATTACCGCGTTGACATCACCGCGCATGTCACTGCCTGCGAACGCGACACAGGCAGGGTGTTACTCGACAAAGATGTGAACGGTTATGCGCTCATCCAAGTCGGCGGGGATTTGACGGACACGGAGCGTCAATCCCTCCCCATGCTCGCGGAAGATTTGGCGCGTAATGTTGCAGAACTGCTGACGGAAGGAACTTGGTAAAAATTATTAAAATGGTTGAAACCAATTCTTACTCTGCTATCGTCTTTTGTGACGAATAACCAAACAACAAACCATCAACCATTATGACAGAGAAAATTGCCAAAATCACAACCCTAAGTCTTTTCGCTGCCGCGCTCGTTGCGATGCCCGTGCTGTCGCGCGCGCAAGACACTAACGCGCCGGCGTCACCCAATCAAACGGCGCCTGCCAAGCCCAAGAAACACAGTAACCTGCCCTTCCGCGGCAAGCTGAGCGCAGTGGACACGAACGCGAAGACGCTGACGGTGGGCACACTCACGCTGCAAATCACGCCCGACACCAAGATTACCAAGGATGGCCAGCCGGCGACCCTGTCGGATGGTGTGGTCGGTCAGCCCGTTTCCGGCTCTTACAAGAAGACCGATGACGGCAAACTCAATAATGCTGTCACTGTGCATTTCGGTGTCAAGAGTGGGGAGAAACAAAAGAAGGAAAGCTCGAACAATTAATCCTCCGAAGTTTCCCTGAATTCAGGGCGGGCGGCAACGCCCGCCTTTTTTATTACCGCTTCCACCAACCGGTAAGACTCTTGGTCTTTGGCTGCGGCGTTTGGGATTGCTTGACGAGCAACTGGCTGCGCGCCGCTGTCAACGCCATGATAAATTCGTCGTAACTCAGAAAACGGTCTGCCGGATTTTTCGCCATTGCCTGCACCAACGCGTCGCTGGTGAGTTGTGTGATACCAGGCACGACGAGGTTCGGCGGCGTTAACGGCGTTTGCACCTGGGCGGCGATGAGATCCTCGACCGTCGGCGCTTCAAAGGGTGTGTGACCGGTCATCGCATGATAAAGAGTCGCACCGAGGCTATACATGTCTGAGAGAAATGTTTCCGGATCGCGTTTGATTTTTTCCGGTGCAACATAATACGGCGTGCCCCAGGTCACATTCTCCCTTTCCTGTTCCGCGCCAGTTGCTTGCGCAAGGCCAAAATCCACCAGCTTCGGTTCATGATCCGCGTTGAACAAAATGTTGCCGGGCTTGATGTCGCGATGAAGCAAATCGTATTTGAGTGCCATGTCGAGGGCGGAGGCAATTTTGATCCCGATGTCGAGCACATCCAGTTCCGGCAGCATGCGCAATTTTTCGATGCGCGCATCCAGACTGCCGCGGTCGGCTAATTCCATCACGAGATACTGTTGTCCCTCATATTCGTCGAAGGTGTAAATGTGGATGATATTCGTGTGGTTGAGCCGGGCACAGGCGCGGGCTTCGCGATAAAAACCTTCCATCGCCTTCAGGTCTTTGGACAACTCTTTTTTCATCAATTTCACCGCCACGAGCCGTTCTAGCATAACGTCCCAACCGCGATACACGTTGCCCATGCCTCCGGAGCCGATGATGGTGCGCAGTTCAAATTGCCGCAGCTGCATTGGCACCAAAATCGGATGCCCGCACTTGTTGCACGGCACGGTGGACAGCGGCGCGAAATCGCTGGAAACGAAGACTTTTGTCTCGCACCACCCGCACGTGACCATCCGTAATTGATCGCTCATACTTTGAGATCAATCTACCACCGCCCTGCTGCGCGACAAGCCTGAGAAATCTTATTTTTTCCTTATAAACTTGTTTGACAAACGTTTTGGAATGATGTCTCCTCCCGCTGTTTAAAAATGAAAATCATGGTTGTTCCAACTCTGAAGCATGTGCAAGCCGATGGATGCATGTCTATTTGGCAGCGCAATGGCTTTGGTTTTGGCATCGTGGGAACAAAATTCTAAAGAAAATAGCAGATTTTTCAGGAAACCCGCGATTGCCAAACGATCGCGGGTTTCCTGTTTTTTAACCCAAAACCGAAAACGAAAGGAAAAACATGAGCACAAATCAAACACGGGCGCCGACAAAGTTCGTCCCCGAAACACGGTTCGAGCTACGAACGGGACCGCCGGCGTCGTTTCGAGCCACACAGGAAAATGAATTCGAACAGCTAAAAAGCCGGTTGCTTGCGCAACGATTGGCCGAAATACCGGCGCCGGAATTGAACGCTCCATTGCGGCACGCAGCCAACGAAGCGGCGGCGCTGGCATGGGCGGCGCTATACCCATTGCTGGTGTTTCCGGTGCTGTTTGAGGAAAAAACTGCGACTGCCGTTCGCCATGCCGAGCGCCAGGCGCGCATTTTGAGAACGGACGCGAACTCCCCCGCCGTATGAAACCGCGCCAGCTTAAAATGGGGACGCGGACCTGCCGCGTCGAACCACGAAGTACGGAGATGGGGAGCCGTTTACGCGGGCGTCCCGCATTGCAGGATCACGCCCGCGCCAACGGCCTCTCGCCGCGCTCTTTTTGCTTTGTGGGGAATGGTTCGGAGCACGGACAGCTTGTCCGCGTTGGAGTTCAGGCTTTGACCTGACGCAAAACCGTTCGTGCTCCTACGAATTTTCCTCAACGCGCCGAATCCGCGCGCCGAGTCGTCGCAGCTTGCGGTCAATATTTTCGTAGCCGCGGTCAATGTGATAAACGCGATTCACCCGCGTTGCGCCCTTGGCGGCCAGACCGGCAATCACCAGCGCTGCCGACGCGCGCAAATCGCTCGCCATCACCGGTGCACCGCTCAACGGCCGCCCGCCCTTGACAATCGCACTCGGCCCTTCGATCTCGATGTCCGCGCCGAGCCGCGCCAGTTCGCTCACGTGCATGAAACGCGATTCAAAAATCCGTTCTGTGATGATGCTGATGCCCGGCGCGAGCGCGAGCAGCGACATCATCTGCGCCTGCGCGTCCGTTGGAAACCCTGGATATGGCAGCGTTGTCACGTCCGCCGGCGAAAGTTTTCCACTTCGATGAACCAATAAATTTGCGCCGCGTTTTTCAACGGCAACGCCGGCCTCATTCAATTTGTCAATCACCGCGCCCATGTGATCGGCGCGTGCGCCTTTAAGCGTCACCTCACCGTTCGTCGCGGCGGCGGCAATCGCATAAGTCGCCGCCTCAATCCGGTCGGGAATCACTTCATGCTCCGCGCCGTGTAGTTTTTTGACGCCCGTAATCGTAATCGTCGGACTGCCTGCGCCGGAAATTTTCGCGCCCATCGCGTTCAGGAACTTTGCCAGGTCCACGAGTTCCGGCTCGCACGCCGCGCTTTCAATGACCGTCACGCCTTCGGCCAGCGTCGCCGCCATCATCACGTTTGCCGTGCCAAGAGTGGTTGAACCTGCGCGTCCGCCGAGGAACATCGGCGAACCGGTGAGTTGTTTTGCCGCCGCGCTGACGTAACCGCCTTCGATTTCAATTTTCGCGCCGAGCGCTTCAAAGCCTTTCAAATGAAGATTGATGGGCCGCGCGCCGATAATACAACCGCCGGGCAGCGCCACGCGCGCCTTTTTCAGCCGCCCCAACAGCGGCCCCATGATGCAAACCGAACCGCGCATTTTGCGAACGAGTTCGTAGTCGCCGTAGCCGTGAATTTTTTGTGCGCGAACGGTTGCCGTGCCGTTTTCAAATTTCATACTGGCGCCGAGCGATTCAAGAATCTGTGTCATGAATCGTGTGTCGCTGAGGTCTGGCACACCACGGATGACGCACGTTTCGTCGGTCAGCAACGCAGCTGCCATGATTGGCAACGCGGCGTTTTTGCTGCCGCTAATCGTCACCTCGCCGTGCAATGGCACGCCGCCTTTGATCAAAAAACTTTCCATGAATTTTCCGAAACGTGCTGTAGCGGCGGTCTATGACCGTCGCATTTTTTCGGCGCTCACAGAGCGCCGCTGCAATTTGGACGCAATCAAAATTCTTGCGCGGTGAGAGTAGTCCTCCTTCACCGCTTCGACAATCCACTTTTCCGCTTCAAAGATTTCCCGGATGGCGTCAGCCTGGCCATCGCCGAATTCAAGCATGATTTTCCCGTCCGATTTCAAAAACGCCGCCGCCTGCGTCGCAATCAAACGGTAAAAATCCAGGCCGTCCGTGCCGCCGTCGAGCGCAACGCGCGGGTCAAAATCGCGGACTTCTGGCTGAAGAGTGATAATTTCGGAGGACGGAATGTAAGGCGGATTGCTGATGATGAGGTCGAAGCGCGCGTCACCGGACAATGCGGCAAAGCCGTCACTTTGCTGAAATTGGATTCGCTCGGTGACATTGTGCCGGACGGCGTTTTGTTTGGCCAGCGCCAGTGCGTCCGCCGAGATGTCCGTCGCGATGATTTTCGCGTTCGGACATTTCACCGCCAGCGCGATGGCGATGCACCCGCTGCCGGTGCCGAAGTCCAAAACAGGCAAATCTTGGTAGGGCGCGTTCTCCGAACGCGCCGCGGCGGGCTGCGGAGAGCCCGCCCTACCCTGAAGAAACTGCCAGCCGGATTCGGCTAGCAATTCGGTTTCCGGTCGTGGCACAAGTGCGTGAGGGTTTACAGCGATCTCAAGTCCGCAGAATAAAGTTGAGCCGACGATGTGCTGAAGCGGTTCGCGTTGACCCCGCCTGCGAATCATCTTGCGCAATACGTCCACTTCCATCGGCGTGAGCACGCGCTCGAAATTCAGATACAATTTCATTCGCGGCATTTTGAGCAAATGCGCGAGAAGCAGTTCGGTTTGCAGGCGCGGCGATTCGACGCCTTTTTGGGCCAGAAAATCCGCGCTCTTCTGAATGGCTTCAAGAACCGTCATGCGGACAACTTAAACCGGAGCGATATGCTTGAACAAGCGGCGCGTGACTGCCAAAATCAAGCCGTGACTGTGCGGATCAAAATGTTCCCTGTTGCGCTTTGGCTTGCCATTTTCGGCACAGCCTGCGGCGCAGACAACCCAAAATCCACCGGAGGTAAAACCATGAATATTCAAATTACCAGCACCGCCTTTGCCGACGGCCAGCCGATTCCGGCAAAATACACTTGTGACGGACAGAACGTGTCGCCGCCGTTGAAATGGTCAAACGCGCCCGCGAACACGAAGAGCTTCGTGCTTATCGCCGACGACCCGGATGCGCCGGCCGGCACGTGGGTGCATTGGGTTCTTTACGATTTGCCGGCGACCTCAACCGAACTCGCCGAGAACACTCCCAAGTCGCAACAACTGCGCGGCGGCGCGAAACAAGGGTTGAACAGTTGGCCGCACCTGGGTTACGACGGGCCGTGTCCGCCGCGCGGCAAACCGCATCGCTACTTCTTCAAACTCTACGCACTCGACGCGCTGCTCGATCTCAAGCCGGGCGCGATAAAGAGCGACGTGCTAAAAGTGATGCAAAACCACGTTCTCGCCGAAGGGCAGTTGATGGGGACGTATCAGCGGAAATGACACGTGGTCATTTTTTCATTCTTTCTCTGAAGCGCAAATTCGTGTTTAGTATGCACCGCTTATGAGTAAAACCGCATTATTGTTTGCCGGACAGGGCGCGCAAGCCGTTGGCATGGGCAAAGACCTCGCCGAGAAATTTCCGTCGGCCAAAGCGTGGTTCGACCGCGCCAATGCCGCGCTCGGTTACGACCTCGCTTCGGTTTGTTTTTACGGCCCGGAAGCCGAACTGACCAAAACCGAAAACGCGCAATCGGGAATTTTTCTCGTGAGCTGGGTCGCGTTTCAGTTGCTCAAGGAACGCGCACCTTTGCTCAAGTTTGAGGCCATAGCGGGTTTATCCCTTGGTGAATTCACGGCGTTGACGGCGGCGGGCGCGATGAGTTTTGAGGACGGCCTCCGCGTCGTGCATCAGCGCGGCAAATTCATGCAGGAGGCTTGTGAAGCCACACATGGCGGCATGGCGGCGATCATCGGCTTCGACGAAACGCCTGCCCGCGAAATCTGCGCCGAAGCGGATGTGGTGCTGGCGAACCTGAATTGTCCCGGCCAGCTTGTGATTTCTGGCGAGACGGACAAGATCGCCAGGGCCGTCAAACTCGCCAAAGCCAAAGGTGCAAAACACGCGATTTCGCTGTCAGTCGCCGGCGCATATCACTCACCGCTCATGGCCAGCGCCCAGCCGAAACTTCAAGCTGAATTGGCCAAGGTAAAATTGTCGTCGCCGGTCGTGCCTGTGATTTCAAACGTCACTGGGCAACCACACGGTGGCGCGGCGGAAATTTCCACGCGGCTTGTCGAACAGGTGACCTCATCGGTGTTGTGGGAAAAATCCATGCGTTACCTGCTCGCGCAAGGTTTCACCCGGTTCATCGAGCTTGGCCCCGGCAAGGCGTTGAGTGGGTTCAAGAAGCGCATTGATAAGAATGCGCAGATGCTCAACGTCGCGGACGTGGCGAGCTTGGAAGCAACGGTAAAAACGCTGTGGTGTAGCATCCGCGTCCCGTGGGTGGCGTTGGGTGTCCCGCCCGGCGCAAGTTGTCCACAAAGGTTCAGGCGGGACGCCTGAACTGACCCGCCAGAGGCGGATCCTACCAACAGCTTTCGCACTGTGCCAAAATTTTTCGAGTGCATTCGTGCGCATTCGTGGTTAAACAATCGCCGTTATGAAACAACTTGAGAATCAAGTCGCCGTTGTCACCGGCGCGGGCCGGGGTATTGGCCGCGCCATCGCGTTGAAATTCGCCGCCCACGGGGCCGACATCGCAGCGGTGGACCTGAAAACCGACTTTGTGCAGGAAACGGTGGATGAGGTGCGCAAGCTCGGGCGCAAGGCTTGGGCGGTGGCCGCCAACGTGTCCGAGGCCGCCAGCGTGAACTCGGCGGTGGAACAAATCCTGGCTGCAGTTGGGAAGGTGGACATCCTCGTGAACAACGCCGGCATCACCAAGTACGGTCTGCTCATGCGCATGAGCGAGGCGGATTGGGATGCCGTGCTGGACATCAATCTCAAGGGGACGTTCCTGTTCACCAAGGCATTCAGCCGCGCATTCCTGAAACAGAGATCTGGCCGCATCGTCAACATCGCCTCCGTGATTGGCCTGATCGGCAATGCCGGCCAGTGCAATTACGCGGCGAGCAAGGCCGGCGTCATCGGTTTCACAAAGTCCGTCGCGCGGGAACTGGCATCGCGTGGCATCACCGCAAACGCCATCGCTCCCGGGTTCATCGAAACCAAGATGACCGAGGCGCTCAGCCCGGAGGCGCGTGTCGCCCTGCTCAAACAGATTCCGCTGGCCAGTCTGGGCCAGCCGGAGGACGTGGCGGAGGTGGCACTATTTTTCGCCAGCCCTGCGGCGCGTTACGTCACCGGGCAGGTTTTGGCAGTGGACGGCGGAATGGTGATGTAATCAGCAATCGCAACCCTAATCCTGTTCTTAATCTCGATTGGGGATTTGGATTGGGGGATCGGGATTAAGAAAAAAGTAAGATTCAGGGCTTGACGATTTTGGCGTTCATGGCATAGAGACGGGTCAAAACTAACTTATGGCTGACAAACCTATTGAACAACGGGTAAAGGACATCATTGTTGAACAGCTCGGCGTGAAGCCGGATCAAGTGACGCCGGAGGCGAAATTCATCGAAGACCTCGGCGCGGATTCGCTCGACACAGTCGAGTTGATCATGGCGCTGGAGGAGGAATTCGGCATCGAGGTGCCGGATGAACAGGCCGAAAAACTTCTGACGGTCGGCGACGTGGTCAAATATATCGAGGAACATCAGCAAAAATAGTTGCGACCTTGAGTGCTTCGGGGCAGTTTCAGCTGGATTCGGCTTGAACTGCCCCATTTGATTTTTATGGCAAACCATTTAACAGAACTCCGTGTTGTCGTCACCGGCCTCGGTGTGGTGACGCCGCTGGGACATCAAGTCGACATTTTCTGGAACAACCTTGTCGCCGGCAAATGCGGCATTGACCGGATCAGTTCCTTTGACGCGACACCGTTCGACTCGCAAATCGCCGGCGAGGTGAAAGATTTTGATCCCACGCCCGCGTTCCCGTCGCCGAAGGAAATCCGTCGCACGGATCGTTATTCGCAATTTGGCGTCTATGCCGGGTATCAGGCCTTGCTGGATTCCGGCCTCGACCTCGAAAAGGAAAACCGCGACGAAATCGGCGTCATCATCGGTTCGGGCATCGGCGGACTGCAAACGACCGCCGAACAACATAAAATTTTGCTCGACCGCGGGCCGGGGCGGCTGTCGCCGTTCATGATTCCGATGCTTATCAGCAACATGGCTTCGGGCCTGTTTTCGATGTTTTACAATTTGCGCGGCCCGAATTTTGCCACCTGTTCGGCTTGCGCAACGTCCAACCACGCCATCGGCGAAGCTTGGCGCGCCATCAAGATGGGCGACGCGCAGGTGATGTTCGCGGGCGGCGCAGAAGCGACGGTCGTGCCCGTTGGCATTGGCGGTTTTTGCGCCATGAAAGCCTTGAGCACGCGCAACGACGATCCCAAACACGCCTCGCGGCCATTCGACAAGGAACGCGACGGTTTCGTCATGGGCGAGGGCGCTGGCATGATTGTGCTCGAAGAATTGGGGCACGCAAAAAAACGCGGCGCGAAAATTTATTGCGAAATCGTCGGCTACGGCAACACAGCCGACGCCTACCATTTGACCGCACCGTCGCCCGGCGGCGAAGGCGCGGTGCGTTGCATGAGAATGGCTTTGCGGAACGGCGGGTTGAACTTGGAAGACGTTTCCTACATCAATGCCCACGGCACATCCACACCGCAAGGCGACCTTTGCGAAACGCAGGCCATCAAGACCGTTTTCGGCAGCCTCGCAAAAAAAATCGCCGTCAGTTCCACCAAAGGCGCGACCGGCCACATGCTCGGCGCAGCAGGCGCGGTGGAAATGAGCGTCTGCGTCCTTGCCATCAAACATGGCATCGTCCCGCCAACCATCAATTATCAGGTGCCTGATCCCGAATGTGATTTGGATTATGTTCCCAACACCGCACGCAAGCTGAAGGTGAACGCTGTCATCAATAATTCCTTCGGTTTCGGCGGCCACAACGCGAGCATCGCGGCAAAGAAGTTTGTCGGCTGACACTTGTTCAAAGTGGGACAGGCTTCCAGCCTGTCTCCATCTCAAAGTGGGAAAAAGTCAGGGACAGGCAAGATGCCTGTTCTACCTGAATGATTCCAGAATCCTCTCCGCTGCTTTCCGCGGATTTTCCGCCGCGTAGATTGGACGGCCAATCACCAACCAGTTTGCTCCTGCGGCAATGGCTTCCCGCGGCGTCAGCGTGCGTTTCTGGTCGTCGGCTTTTTCCGCGCCAGTGCGAACGCCGGGCGTGACGAGTTGAGTGTCGGCAGTCAGCATTTGCCGCAGCTCGGCCACTTCCAACGGCGAACAAACGAGGCCGCGCAGACCGGCTTTGGTGGCCATGTTCGCGAGCCGGCGCACTTGGCGGGCGACGTTCGAATCAATGCCGATTTCGCTTAACGACTGGCTGGAAAGGCTTGTGAGCACGGTCACGCCGAGCACCAGCGGCGCATTGTGACCGGTCTGTTTCGCGGTTTCCTGGGCTGCTTGCTCTGCGGCTTTGAGCATGTCCACTCCGCCGCTGGCATGCACGGTGAGCATTTGCACACCCAACCGTGTGGCCGAGGCGACGGCTCCGGCGACGGTGTTTGGGATGTCGTGAAATTTTAAATCGAGAAAAACTGCAGCTCCGGTCGCACGAATCCGCCGGACAATATCCGGCCCGGCGCTCGTAAACAATTCGCTGCCAATCTTGAACGCGCCGACCACTGGCGCGATTTTTTTGACCAACTCCAGCGCGGCCTCGCCGGTTGGCACGTCGAGCGAGACAATGATTGGATTGCGGTTGTCAGCCACAGATGGACACAGGTAAACACAAATGAGAACAGAAGAAAAGATTATCCGCGAATTTCGCCAATGACCGCGAATGGGATTGTCCTGATTTTCTTTTGGCAAATTCGCGTCATTCGTGGGAAAATTCTTCCTTCTTCCTTCATTTTATCTTAGCCTGTTCGCATGAAAGTCATCCGCCACAGCGACGCGAATTTTTCCCAAAAACTCCGGGAGCTGACTGTGCCGTCGAGCTTGTTCGATCCTGTCATCGAGCAGCGCGTCCGCGCCATTCTTGGTGCGGTGCAAATTCGCGGCGACGACGCATTGTTGGAATTCACGGAAAAATTCGACGGCGCAAAACTCACCGCCGACAGGCTGGCCGTCTCGCAGGCGGAACTGTTCAACGCTTCATTGACAGCCGATGAATCCTTGCGTAACGCCATTGCCGGGGCGGATAAAAACATCGCGAACTTCGCCAGAAAATCGTTGCGCAAAAACTGGCAGACGAAAAATTCGCACGGAGCGAAAGTGGGCGAGAAATTCGATCCATTCCAGCGTGTGGGCGTTTACATCCCCGGAGGGACGGCGCCGCTCGTCTCAACTGCGCTGATGACCATCACACTGGCACGCGTTGCGGGCTGCCCGGAAATCGTCGTTTGCACGCCATGCGGCAGGGACGGCTCCATCAATCCCGCGTTGTTGTTCGCGGCTCGCGCAGCAGGCGCAACGGAGATTTACCGCGTGGGCGGAGCGCAGGCGATTGCGGCGATAGCTTGCGGCACGAACACAATCCGCCGCGTGCAGAAGATTTTCGGTCCGGGCAACGCCTACGTTGTCACCGCCAAGCGCCTGCTCGTCGGGTATGTCGCGATTGATCTGTTGCCTGGCCCGAGCGAACTGCTCGTGCTGGCGGACGAAACGGCAACCCCAAAATTCATCGCCGCCGACTTGTTGTCGCAGGCCGAACACGGCTCCGGTCACGAACGCGTCTGGCTCGTGACGACTTCAGAAAAAATTTTAAAAGCCGTCGAAAAGGAAATTGCAAAACAACTACCGAAACTCGCACGCCGTGAATTCGTCCGGCGCGTGCTCGACGCCAACGGCTGGCTGATTCAGGTGAAAACGCTCGACGATGGTGTGGCGCTGGCAAACCGGCTCGCGCCGGAGCACTGCGAGGTGATGACATGCAACCCGCGCAGGGTTTCCATGGGCATTTTGACTGCGGGTGCGATTTTCCTCGGGCCATGGTCGCCGACGGTGCTGGGCGATTACGTGGCCGGGCCGAGCCACACGCTGCCGACCGGCGGCGCGGGTGCATCATTTGCCGGCCTGACCGTGGACCAGTTCCAACGTCGAACCAGCGTGGTGGAATACACCCGCGCCTCACTCAAAAAAGCACTGCCTGCCGTAAAAAAGTTTGCGGAACTCGAAGGCTTGGGAGCGCATGGACGTTCTGCCGAAATTCGTTCTGCAAAATGAAAAGTCCGAAACTTTTAATCCGCCCGCTTGTGCGCGAGTTGCACCCTTACGTCTATGGCGAGCAGCCAAAGATCAAAGGGTTGATCAAGCTCAACACGAACGAAAATCCGTATCCGCCGTCGCCGAAGGTATTGGCGGCAGTCAAAGCGGCGGTGGATGGGCGGCTGCGTAAGTATCCGAGTCCGACAGCACAGGCGTTGCGCGAAAAGCTGGCGAAGCTGCATCGTTGCCATGCGGACAACATCATCGTCGGCAACGGCTCGGACGAATTGCTGGCAATGGCGACGCGGTGCTTTGTGGAGCCGGTTTTAGGTAGGGACACGCGGCCTCGCGTGTCCGCGGACGCCCCGGCGGGGCGTCCCTACCAAATCATCCAATACTTCAACCCGAGTTATTCGCTGTATCCGGTGCTGGCGGACATTCATGGCGCGACAAAAAATCCCGTGGCGCTCAAGCCGGATTTTGGTTTGCCGAGTGTGGCGGAATTGAAACGCGGCGGGGTTTGGCGATTTGATGCTGCGCTGACTTATGTCACGACGCCCAATGCACCCAGCGGTCGCGGTTACAAAACGTCGGAACTGGAAAAACTTTGCCGGGCGCAGAAAGGTGTCGTGGTGCTGGACGAGACTTATGTGGATTTCGCGGAGGAAAATGCGATGAAACTGGCGATGAAATATCCGCATGTCCTCGTGGCACGGACATTCTCGAAATCGTATTCGCTCTGTTTCCAGCGTGTCGGTTATTTTGTCGGCCATCCCGAACTCATCGCGGCGTTGCATAAAATCCGCGACAGTTACAATGTCAACGGCCTCGGCCAGGTCGCCGCTGAAGCGACGCTGGACGATTTGCCGTATTACCGCGCGACTTTTCGGAAAATCATTGTCACGCGCGAGTGGTTGAGCCGGGAATTGACGAAACTCGGTTTCCGCGTTTTTCCGAGCCAGACGAATTTCATTCTGGCGCAGCCGCCACGATTGGCCGCGCACGAGTGGCAGCACGAATTGCGCAAATGCAAGGTTCTCGTCCGGTGGTTTAATTTTCCCGAGGTAAAAAAGTATCTGCGCATCACGATTGGCAATCCTGCAGAGGCGCAAGCGTTGGTGAAAGCGGCGCGGAAGATTTTGCCGGGTTAACGACCTGTTAAAGAAGTAGGAGACGACGTAAGGAGTCTCTAACTTGTCCTCCAGAAATTGGAGGAATTTGAGACTCGTCACCTCGTCTCCTACAAAGAAAGAGATTTTCAACGGGCTGTTAAGCCTATCATATAGAAGTCAGGGCTCGTCAGGAGATTCGCCCTCCCAATGAAAACCTTTTGCTTCCAGTCCGCCCGGTTTCTGCTAAAAAAACGGCGTGTATTTGAAATTTTACGGATTGACGCTGCCACCGTTCGACCTCACGCCGGACCCGCGCTTTCTATTTCACAGCGCGAAGCACCGTGAAGCGATCAATCACCTGCTCTATGGCATCCGCGAACGCAAGGGCTTCGTGCAGCTTACCGGCGAGGTCGGCGCGGGCAAAACGACGCTCTCCCGCGCGTTGCTGGAGCAACTGGATTCGCATTATTCCACCGCCCTCATTCTCAACCCGGTGATGAACGTGGTGGAGTTGATGAAGGCCATTGGCATGGAATTCGGCCTCGTCGTCAAGCGGCGCAATCGGTTGGAGATTGTCGCGGCGATCAATGATTTTCTGATCAAGCAAGTCGAGTGCGGCAAGGAATCCGTGCTCATTATTGATGAGGCACAGGATCTGACTGACAACTTGCTGGAACAGGTGCGACTGCTTTCAAACATTGAATTGGACAATCGGAAACTCCTGCAAATCGTTTTGCTGGGCCAGCCGGAATTGCGCGACCGCCTGAATCATCCACGCCTGCGCCAGCTTCGCCAGCGCATCACGGTGCGATATCATCTCGCGCCACTCACGCGCGCCGAGGTCGCCCAATATGTTCAGCACCGGCTGGAACTGGCCGGCGCCAGGGGCGCACCCTATTTCACACGGCCAGCCCTCTGGCGCATCTTCGGTTACAGCCGCGGCATTCCGCGACTGGTCAACGCCGTTTGTGACAAGGCGTTGCTTGCCGGTTTTGTCGAGCAATCCGAAAGAATCAACTATCGGATGGTTCGCCGCGCCGTCCATGAACTCGAGGGAAACATACACTTATGAGCCTGATCAACGACGCCCTCAAACAAGCCAGACGGTCACAACAAAACAATCCGCCGAGCGGCCAGCCGCCTTTGCCGCCGGTCGAATCCGTTTCACGCGGCGCCATGAGTTGGTTTCTGCTAATGGCGATCGTTCTGCTTCTGGCCGTTGCCGGATTTTTCATCGGACTATCACTGTCCAAGCACACGCCGCCACCACCGCCGCTGGCAACCGTGCCGGCAACCGCACCGCAACTTTCACCGACCCAGCAGGTCGAATCCGTTTCCAATTCCACACTGGCTGCTACCAACACAACATCAGTTTCAAATGAGGTTGCCGCCGTTCCGCCGCCGCCGCCGCCGGAGCCAAAACTCCAGGGCATTTTGTTTGATCCGACGCGACCATGCGCCATTGTGGATGGGGCCACGGTTTTCATTGGCGGCCGCGTGGGCGAGTTTCGGGTGACGGCAATCTCGAAAGACAAAGTTACGCTGAAAAGCGGGACGGGAACAAAAGTTCTGAGCCTGGACCGATAAAAATTTTCACCTGTTTCGGCGACAGTCCCAAACTACCGCTGCAGGCTACTTCACTTCGAGTTTGATGCCGTGACGTTCGAGCGTGCTGCCTTCCTGCGCGGCAAGATTGGCGAGTGCTTCGTTGTAATTGGCGAGCGCACGAATTTCCTGTGAACGCGCGGCGGTCAGGTTGTTTTGATATTGCAGCACTTCAAACGTAGTTGCCTTGCCGACGGTGTAGGTTTTCTGTTCGGCATCAAGCGCGGCCTCGGCGTAAATGCGCGCCTGTCGCGTGGCGTCCACGCTTTGGTAATTGGATTGGGCCTGCTTCACCGCGTTGTCAATTTCCACTAAAACGTTTTGTTCGAGTTGCTTCAGTTGCAGCACAATTTGTTGCAGCGTCGCCTTGTTGGATTTGTATTGGTTGCGCGGGCCGACATTGCTGAGGGGAACGGAAAGTTGCGCACCGTAGCTGTAAAATGGAGCGTTGCCCTCGTTGAATTGTCCAAACGCGCCGCTGAATTCCCTGCCGGCACCATTGAAACCGTAGGTGCCGATCAAGTCGAGTTCGGGAAAAAGTTGATTACGATAATACTTCAATTGGATTCCCTGCTGTTTCACGTTTAGCTGCGCTTGCAACAAATCGGGCCGCTCGGTCATGCCTTTGCTCCAACTGTCCTGCAAATCGAACAGTTGCAGGGGGGCCTCCAGCGTTGCGGTGGGCTGGATGTCCATGTCGTGCCAGCGCGAATACTCATCAGTGAGCAGGTTTTTCAGGGTGTTTTGATCCGTATTGAGCGTGCTTTGTGCCGCAATCAGATTTGCGCGGCTGGTGGCAACCTGTGCCTCGTCCTGCTGCACGCTCAAGATGGCAAGCGTGCCGATTTGCACGCGCTGGTTGTCCTGGTCGAGCTGCGTCTGGGCGAGTTCGAGTGCCTTTTGCTGCACCTTCACGTTTTCCTGCGCGTAAATGAGTTCGTAGTAGGCATTCTCAACGGCGGTAACACTGGTGATGACTTGTTGGCGCAAACCCTGTTCGGAGTATTTCAGCCGGTTTTTGGCGATCTTGATCGTCAATCGCGTGTTATCAATCCAGAAATTTTTCAACAGCGGCTGTGTCAGAGTTACTCCGATCGAGCCGGCGGTATTCTCATAACCCGGAAGTGGCGGATAGGTCGTGATACTATCGGCAATGTTACCGCTAAAATCATATTGCAGCCCCCAAGGCAGTGTGCTGCCGATATCGGATTTGAAACTGTCCGACTTGAACACGGAGGCCGGAATTGTATTGGTGGAATACGGATTCAAGGTGCTCGGGGACACACTGTAGCTGTGCTTGCCGGAAATGTTGAGCAGCGGATCATAACCGCCGTAGGCCGCGCGCAGATTGTAGAGGGAAATTTGCGGGTTGTAGCGCTCGATTTGCACGTCGAGGTTGTGTTGAAGCGCTTCTTGAATGCAATCCTGCAACGCCATTTCGCGCGGCGCAACGGCGTTTGTGCCTGTTTGCGCGGCAGCCACAAAAACCGTGGAGAAAAAAAACAAAACAACGTTAAAACTTTTCATCTTGCAAAAGAGCGCGCTTGAGCGCGCTCGTTCAAATAAACCCCGTCCCACAACCAAAGTTGCGCCTTCGTCCAAACTTGCCGGGTTTAAGACGCGCTGGCAATCCCCGAGGTAACCATTTGGTTAACTCGGGCCCGCGGCTGCTGCAGGCGTTTCCTCGATTTTCGCGTTCTGTTCAAGAAACGCGAGCACTTTTTCATGCGCAATCTGATCGTAAAGCTCCGTCACACCATTGCGCTTCTGCAGGTCCTTGAGGAATTTTTCCGGCGGAATTTGATACATTGCCGCCAATGCCTGCGCGTGTTGCAGCACTTCCTCCTGCGAAACCCTGATGTTTTCCTTTTCCGCGATGTGCTGGATCAAAAACGCCAGCTTCACACGCTCCTTCGCGCTGCGCGTTGCGGCGGAGTAGATTTCATCCTTCTGTTTTTCAATCAAATCCCGCGTCACGCCGCGCTTCGAATTTTCGCGCACGATGTCATAGACCACGTTGCGTGTTTCATGCGCGACGGCGACTTCAGGCAAATCGAAATTCACCCGGTCAAGCAATCCGCGGACAATCTGCCCGCGGACCGCCTTTTCCTGCGAGTATTTCAACTCATTCTCCAAATCGCGGCGGACGCCGGCGCGCAGCTTGTCCAGATTTTCCGCGTCGTATTTTTTGGCGAACGCGTCGTCAACCGGCGGCAAAACTTTTTCCTTCACCTCGACGATCTCAACCTCGAAAACGCCTTTTTTGCCCGCAAGTTCCTTCGTTACGAAATCGGCGGGGAAATCCACGTTGACCGTGCGTTTGTCGCCCGCCTTCGCGCCGATGAGCTGATCTGCAAAACCGGGAATGAAACCGCCCGGCGTGGTGTCCACCCAGAATTTTTTTTGCTCCGTCAAACCCTTCGCCGTCGGCGCGGTGTCGGTCATCGGCTTGCCGTCGCAGGCGCCGGTGTAATTCACCATGGCGATGTCGCCCAGGCGCAGATCGCGCGCGACCGTCTCAAATTTCACGTGCTGTTGGGCCAATATTTTCAACGCGCGCTCCACATCCGCGTCCGTGACGGATTTATTTTCGCGTTTAACCGGCAAACCCTTGTATTCGGGCAATTGAAATTCCGGCGCGGTTTCGATCGTCGCAGCGAACTGTAAATTTTGCCCGCGACCGAATTGGATTTCCTCGATGTCCGGGTAGCCGAGGACGGCGATTTTTTTCTCGTCCAGCGCTTTGCGATACGAATCGCCAATGAGCTTGCGTTTGACCTCGTTTTTGATGTCCGCCTCGTATTTTTTGAGCACGAGCGCGCGCGGCGCCTTGCCCGGACGAAAGCCGGGCAACGCGGCCTGTTTTTGGAAATCCTTCGTGGTGGAGTCGAAGGCTTCGTCCACCGCCTTCGCGTCCACTTCCACCCGCAGCAATTTTCTGCACGGAGCCAGATTTTCGACGGTAATATTCACAATAATTCCCGCTGGTCGGCGAGCCGCGCAGAATAAATGAGTCGCGCCGATTTCGTCAATGGTTTTGATGGATTGCCGGCAGTATTTGATAGTGGCTCACAGATTGTTGCCGAGAATTAGCTTGGCGCAAGTCCTCTGACAAATTAACTCAGCGCAAAATCAAAATCGAATAGTCAGTCAACAAGTCTGGTATCGCCTTTTCCGATACACGCAGGGGGAAGCTTACGGCGACCACCGAATCAAGCTCGGTTGGGGATATTTCATTGACCTTGATGTAGGCACTCTGCCCGGCATACTGGCGAATTTTGAAAAATTACAAAATCGCAGTCCCGCGCTAGAGCAGTGTTTGTCGAGACTTCGATTTCAGCTACGATGGATTGAGCCAGTGATTCGCTTCCCGTTATTATTGGTATTACCTCACCTTTTAGCGCGTTTAAGGGGACTGAAACGAAGTCTGCCCACAATTCAAAATCCTCCCCGCGCTCATTCTCAACCCTCAACAAACAATCGTGAGGGTGTTTAAGATGTTCATTTTCAAACCAGCGCAAAACTTTAGAACGATGCCCGTTCGTTTTGTCGGGCTTGAAAGCCGAAACTGGAATTGTGCGGTGTTTAACTCGATGAATGTTCATTTTTTATTTTTCATACCATTGAAGCACCACCACAAGAACAAACAAACCGATAAGGCAAATGGAAAGTCCGCGCCAAACATCCCTTTGCTGTTCCGCCTTGTCCCGCTCCTTAACCAGTTTGGAAATCTCGCGTTGATGATACTCATAGATCTCTTCCGTTACGGAGATTCCGCCAATCATGGATTTTTCAATCATGCCTGATTGAAGCCAATTCAAACTCAACCGTCAACCCACACGAAAACATCAAAAAACCGCTTAAAATTGAGTAGAAAACAAATGTTAAATAAAATTCAAAAAAAGCTTGCATTGTTACCCTTACATAGTAAATTCAAAGGTGTGAACAGTAAAAATCAAAACGACCGGCTGGAAATTCTGAAAGCCAAGTGCGAGCAGGAAATCCAAGAGACGGAAGAAAGGTTGCGCGTGCTAAAGGCGAAGCGGGACAGCCTTGTTGCGTTGTGGCAGGAATCGGAAAAGGTGGCGAATCCAGCATCCGAGCCGGACAAATACGCTAATATGGGATACACCGAGGCCGTGTTTGACGCGATTAAAGTCTTATGGGCGGCAAGAAAAGTTGGAGCCACCCCAACCGAAATAAAAAACCATTTGATAGCGCACGGGTTCAAACACGGCGGAAATTTTGACACCTCGGTTTATATCGTGCTTGGCAGACTATGCGAGAGCGGCAAAGTCATTTCATGTCGCACGGCAGGTGAGTTTCCGCGGGGATTTACAGGGATGCCGGGCAGAAAGATTTACAAACCGAAATGAAGATTTTGGGCGTGGCGGCTGGCAGGCCGGTCAAACAGTGAATTGCGTCTCATTAGCGTAAGACACCACGCCCGATTAACAAAAATCAATGCTCCGCAAGTGTGTTAGCACTCACGGAGCGCAACCAATAGGCCAATGACCTAACGGCTGCGAATCTTTCGGATTCACGCATACGTTAAGTCTTTGGCCGCGAAAGGTCAAGTGAATGCGTGTTTATGCTGTGGTAGTAAAGTCAAGAAATTCGGCAGTTTCAAAACCCGCTCCGGTTCTGTGCAACGCTTCCGTTGCCTCAATTCAAGTTGCGGAAGAACATTCAATGAGCAACGCCGGTTCATCGGCTTGTGTCTGGACGAAGCCAAAATCGTTCAAATTGTCCGTTGCTTGACGGAAGGCTGCGGCGTGAGGGCAACTGCACGGTTGACGGGCTGCAATCGTAACACTGTGCTTGAAGTGCTGCGCGTCATTGGCGAGAAGTGCGAGCGATTTCACGATACGACTGTCCGCTACATTAACACCGAGTCCATTCAGCTTGACGAGCTTTGGGCGCGTGTGGGCATACGCCAGAGCCGCACAACCGAATGGGACACCGAGCGCGGCGACTTCTACACGTTTCTTGCGATTGACCGCCGGACAAAACTGATTATCTCGCATCTGACAGACAAGCGAGATTATGGGAACGCAAACGATTTTGTTGCGGACTTGGCTTCCCGTGTGACTGGCATCGTTCAAATCACTTGTGATGGTTTTACGCCTTACGTTCCCACACTCCGCGAACACTTGCTTGGTCGCCTCAATCTGGCCGTGATGCAAAAGATTTATGGCAAACCGGAAAGCAAAGAAGAATGGGACGACAGAATCCGCCGTTACAGCCCGCCACGATGCACCGGCATCAAACTGAAAACCATTGCTGGCGAGCCTGACGTGGACAAGATTTGCACCAGCCACATCGAACGGCTCAATTTGAGCGTCAGGACGTTCAACAGACGCTTTACGCGCCTTTGTCTTGGCTGGTCACGTAAGCTGTCCAATCATCGTTATAGCGTTGCCCTGTTCGTTGTGGCGCACAACTTCTGCAAGCTCCATTCCACGCTCGGTTGCACGCCAGCATTAGGTGCAAGACTCACAGACCATAATTGGACAATCGAGGAACTTGTTAAAAGACTTTCAGAAACAATTTGACAGACACGACCCAGTATTTCGGCTTTGATGTCTGGGAAATGAAGCAAACCATGTTCTTCATCACGGGGACTGACACCAGCGTCGGCAAAACGGTGCTGACCGTGCTGCTTGCGCGTTATTTGCGCAGACGTGGCGTCCGCGCGGCGGCGCTCAAGCCGATTTGTTCCGGCGTCCGCGACGACGCCCGCGCGCTTTGCGCTGTGTTGAGTGGAGTTCTGTCACTCGATGAAATCAACCCGTGGCATTTCCGCGCGCCCATCGCGCCATTGCTCGCTGCGCGCCGCGAGAAAAAACGTGTCGCGCTGGCTGATGTGGTCGCGCACGTCCGCACGATGCAAAAACGTTTTAACGTTGTGCTGATTGAAGGCGCGGGCGGTTTGTTGAGTCCACTTGGCGGGAGTTTCAATTCGCGCGATTTGATTGTGGCCTTGCGCGCAACGCCGATTGTTGTCTGTCCGAACCGGCTCGGCGCGGTGAATCAAATGTTGCTTACCCTCGAAGCGCTGCCATGCAGCGCAATGGCCAAAGCGCGCGTCGTTTTGATGTCGCCATCAGGGCTGGATTCTTCGACGGGCACGAACGCGGGTTTGCTCGCGGAATTTTTTGATGCAAAAAAGGTATTTTCGCTGCCATGGCTGGGCGGAAATTTCAACGCGGTTCGCGCTTTGAAAAATCCCCGTGTGGAACAAACTTTGCGTGCGCTCGCGCAAGAGTGATTCAATTTTGGGGGAGGTTCCGTGGTGGCGAATTGGTGAATGTTTCGCGATAGGGCCTGCCGGATTTGTAAAGTTCCAAACGCAGGTTCATATCGTTTGTCTCCAAACCTGCGGCTTGGGCGAGTCGAATGGCGCGTTGCTCGATTTGTTGCGCGTTTTTGAAACGTCCGGTCTCCGCACAGGCCATGCTAAGTGCATCCAGCACACCCGGCTGTGCACCGCCGGTCAGTGCGTTGGCCTTGGCCGCGAGCTCAAGCGCGGTTTTCCCGTCGCGGACTTCCGGGTTTTTATCGGCGGCCAGCACGTAGGCGGTATAGGCGAGGATTTGGAAATCATCCGGCCCGAGCTGCAGTGCTTCGCGAAATTTATCAAGTGCTTCGGCGTCGCGGCCTTGCTTGAGCAACACCTTACCCATCAAATAATACGGACGCGGATCATCAGGGTCGAGCCGCGCGGCTTGTTCATATTGGCTCATCGCCTCATCGAAACGGCCCAGTTTTACAAGCAACATGCCCAAGTTGTCATGCGCGGGCGGTGCTTTGGGGTTCAACTCCAGCGCTTCCCGATATTGCGCCAATGCCTCGTCGAATTCGCCCATTTTATTGAACAGGTTGCCGAGATTGTAATGGATTTTATAGGAGCCGGAATCAAGGCTTTCCGCAACGCGGTATTCGGCCAGTGCCTCAGCGTATCGGCCCTGCTGCTCGAGTGCGACGGCGAGGTTGTTGTGGGCGCCGCCGTTGTTGTTTGTGATCGCGATGGCATGACTGAAAAGCGTTTCGTCGTTGCGCCAATAGCTCAATTGGCGTTCGGTTAGAACCAGACAGCTTGCCAGAACCAAACCGGCTGCTGCGGTGGTGGGAACAACTCCAATTTGAAAACGCGCGATCAAATCCTTGATTCCAAATGCGATGGCGATGAAAATGCCAATTAGTGGCACATAGGTGTAGTGATCCGCCAACACTTGACCGCCGACTTGCACGAGGCCAATCACCGGCACGAGCGTTCCCAAAAACCAAAGCCAGCCCACGAGCAAATACGGACACCGCTGCCGTGTGCGCCAGGCAAGCCACGTGATAGCCATCAAAAAAACGGTTACTGCTGCTACTCCAGCCCATGGTAATTGGCTTTGCAATGGATAAACGACGGCAAGCTTGGCCGGCCAGACTGCTTTTCCAAGATACAACGCGTAGGACAGGAGCGCATTGCCCAGCCGCAAATCCAGTGGAAATTGTTGAAGCGGCGTGACCATTCCTCCATTGCGTTGCGCCAAAAAAGTGACGACGCACGAGGCCGCCGCGAGCAAAAAAAACGGCCATTTCTCAAATATGAGACGCAAAGCGTTCGAAATTCGGAATTCAAAGTTTGGAATTCTCCGCAACGGCCAATAATCCAGCAGCAACATCACAAACGGCAGCGTCACCAGCATCGGTTTGGCCATCAGACCCAGCGCGAAGAAAGACAGAGCCAGCCAGTAAAAGCCGGACGCCGGAAGTCCGAGGACAGAGGTCGGAAGCCGGTTCCCTTCAGTTTCCAACTTCTGACTTCTGGATTCTGAATTCTGGACATAGCGTGTGTAGGCCAACAGCGTCAGCAACGCGAAGAACATACTCAACACGTCTTTTCTTTCGGAAATCCATGCGACGGATTCGATGTGTAGTGGATGCCACGCAAACAGCGCGGCTACGAACGCACTCGGCCATAAAGCGGAGGTCAGGCGAAATAACAACAGTAGCAGTAAAACCGCATTGGCCGTGTGAAACAGGACATTGACGTAATGCTGCGCCCCGGCGTTCAGACCGAATAGTTCGCAATCCAGCATGTGCGACAGCCATGTAAGCGGGTGCCAGTTAGACGCGTCCCATGTTGTAAATGCCCATTGAATCCCAGCCCACGTCAAACCGTTTTGGACGGTGCGATTGTTTGTAACGTAATTGCCGTCGTCGAAATTCGAAAAGCTGTCGCGCACCACCGGCAGATACGCCACCAAAGTGACGAGTGCGAGCAACAGACCAATGAGACGCGGGCGAGACATCGGGTTCTTTTGTATGAGATTTTTTCGCACAGCCAGCGTGGAGGCAACCATTTATTTTTCCAGTAAAATATCGTTGCATCTTTCCACGGCAACGGATAGAAATTTGTCATCAGGCAGGAGAAATTGCTCGACCTCTTGCCGTTTGGCCGCTACATCGGTTCCTCACGACCGGGTGAATTATCGGTATGAATGGATATTTGTGTGTTGTCGTGGGGGCTGCTTCTAATCAAGCGGAACTCATCTACATTTGGAAACAGGCGACGCCGGAAGGCAAGGCGGTCATCGCCTGTCTCTTTGTCTTTTCCATCATCGCGTGGTCGGTGATGACCTCCAAAGCCCTGCAAATGCGCCGGGCGCGCCGCCTGAATTATTATTTTAACGAGGAATTTCATTCGCAAAAATCCGTGCTCGATATTTTTGACCGCAAATTGCAAATCGGGGGTTGCCCGCTTTTTGTGGTTTATCAATCTGGCTGCGCGCAACTCGACGCGCGGTTGCGCGGTCCCGGCGGCGACCGGCGCAAGCAACGCGTCACGCTCAAAAACATGGAGCACGTCAAACGCGCGCTCGAGAACGTCGTTGCGCAGGAATCGTTGAAACTGGAATCCGGGTTGATTTGGCTGGCTATTGCCGTGAGTGGCGCGCCGTTTCTCGGTCTGCTCGGCACGGTTTGGGGTGTGATGAGCACGTTTGCCGGCATCGCGCAACAAGGCACGGCGACGCTGGCGGTGATGGCTCCGGGCGTTTCGGCGGCGCTCATCACAACGGTTGCCGGCCTGCTGGTGGCCATTCCCTCAATGTTTGGCTACAACTGGCTCGTGCATAATTTGCGCGTGTTCACCGTTGGCCTCGACAATTTTGCGCAGGAACTCGTTTCCAAAATGGAGACGGAGTATCTGGCGGAGGAATGATTTGCAGCCATGAGACGCTTTTCCCAGCGCAGTTATCTCGTGACGTTGAGCGAAATCAACATCACGCCGCTGCTCGATCTCGCGTTCGTGCTGCTCATCATTTTTGTCATCACCACGCCGCTGCTGGAA
>Ga0187885_10000134_pt1 | contig 88605 bp, 90 predicted proteins | sample June2016WEW_20_1_3_FD_132970 | JGI IMG/M metagenome (GOLD analysis project Ga0187885, IMG submission 132970) | Peatland microbial communities from SPRUCE experiment site at the Marcell Experimental Forest, Minnesota, USA - June2016WEW_20_100 | ecosystem: Environmental > Terrestrial > Soil >...
ACGACCGTGATCGCGACCAGCAAGATCGTCGCGATGATCGGCGACACTCCGCGCTTCCGCGCCTTTCTCCAGCTTCGTTCGTTCTTCCCAAAGACGTTCATTCGCTTTCGATCCTCCGATGGGCCTTTCGACCCTCTGAGGGGGTATGGCAAACACCTGGTATTTTAATGTGGGACCCAGTGGAAACGTCATTTGACGGCTTTCAATTCGTCCTTTGACGTTATACACACTAATGCGCATAGTGACACACCTTCGCACGTCAGTAAGCCCCGTCGTGCCCGGAGCCCGAAACCGGTTTCGACGGCCGCCCGGACGGCTCGAACCGCTCTGTAGTTGGGTTCCCACCCTCCGATGCGTCGCTCCCACGCGTCCTGCCCGGTTAGTCGCGGGGGTTATACAGACGCGATCGCCCGGAGATGGGCTGTTCGACGTACCCGAAGGTCTGTTCGACACGTCAGCAAATTGAGTCCTGCGATGCTGACCTTCTCTTCTATCGGCCGGCCGTGCTTGCGTTTAAGTAGATGGACTTTCCATCCTTCTGCTCGACTGTGTTCGACAACGCTTCCCGACGAACTTTCGGCGCCTCTTCAGAGCCGCCGGCCCGTGGGGAAGAGCCCGAGGACGCGCGCATCGCCCTACGGTGCAACCGCAAGGAGCTCCAGTTGGTCGACTCGTTCGTGGCGAACGGCGAGTTCACGACCCGCTCGGAGCTCATGCGGGCGGCGCTGCACGCGTTCCTCCGCTCCCGCGCGACGTCGACCGCGCCGACACCCGTCGTGGACGCCGAGGGTCTTATCGAGGTCCCCGTGCGTCTTCGACCGGAAGAGTACGCCGCCCTCGAGACCTACGCCCACCACGTCGCGAACGGTCGCTCGGTGAGGGACATCCTCGCCGAGATCGTCCGTCGTGGCGAGATGGAGATGAAGGTCCACGAGCTCGTTCAGCGGGCTCGCGCGACGGTGCGCGAGGCGGTGGAGACCCGGACCCAGGTCGGAGCGCTCGAAGAGAGCGCGAAGGACCTTGAGAGAAAGGGGGTCGTCGGTCGGTAGATGAGCGAAGGTCGTTGGGCCGCTCAGTCAAGGGGGGGTTGTGGAGACCTACGAGGCCGGGCAAGACGGTGACGACCGAGGCCTAACGCCGGGAAGCGGGGAACCGATCGGCGGAAGCTGGGGAAACCCGCTCCGTCTCGGGCAGGACGTTCGGTTCGTCCTGGCCGCTGTGGGCGGCGGGGCGATTCGGGTAGCAAGGGAGATCGCGCATCGGCACGTCCGGCACTTGGAGACGGTCGCCATCAACTGCGACCCGAAGGTTCAGGGATTTGACGAGTTCGACCGCCGCGTCTACCTGGGCCCGGACTCCGGTGCGGAGACCGACACGGGCGGCTCCCCGTTCGTCGGGGGGGTCCTGGCCCGCGCCGCGGAACCGACCCTCCAACGGATCTTCCACGGGGCCACGTTCGTCATCGTGGTCGGTAGCCTCGGAGGAGGCGCCGGCAGTGGGGCCTTCCCGTACGTGCTCGAAGTCGCTTCCCGGAACGCGGAGGTCGTCAGCGCGTTCGTGATCAAGCCGTTCCGCTGCGAGGGCGACCGTCGGGCGCTCGCCGACCGCGCCATCGGGCGCCTCCACTTCGTCGACTCCTTCGTCGAGAAGCGCGAACGCGGGGTCGCGACGCTGCAGACCCTCGACAACGAGAGCCTCGTGCCGACCTGCGGGACCCTCGCGTTCTCGCGCATCGCCGAGCACTGGGCTTTGGTCATCGAGGAGCATATCGAGCGCTCGTTCCTGGCGCCCACGGAAGCAATCCTGGGCGCGGCCCAGCTCTCTTCCAGCCCGATCTCCGCCCCCCTGAACGCCGTGGACGTGGAGACCCCCGGGCTCGAGGCCGCGTCTTCGACCCGGACCCCCGCTCCCGACCTGCCGGCTCCGATGCCGGCGCTACGGGCCGACCCCGACGAGGCGGAGCTCACCTTCGAGGTGGACGGCGAGGCACGCCCTCCGACGACTCAGTAACCGATTCCGGGCGGGGGGCCGACTCCCCCTTGGTTCTCCGCCCTGCCTACGCCCTGATAGGCTTTATGAGAAGTTCCGTCTCGGGGACCGTTGATGGACGGCCGGTTGTTCACAGTCCTCGTGCTCCTGATCCTCCCGGCAGCACTGATCGGGGTCACGGTCTTCGAGTTCCACTCGAATCCCCTATCGATCTTCGCGCTGGTGGCCGTGATGGTCGCGGGCGCGTTCTACCTGCTATCGTACACTGAGTCGTTCGCCTGAGCTGACGAGCGGTCGGGCCTCCGGTGGACTACCCGTACATGCCGGGGGTAGGCGTGGGCGCCTCCGTCGGCGGCGCGGTCGCCGGGTGGGATTTCATCACGGCCCGAAGGGCCTTCTCGATCTGCTCCGCTTGGGCGCGCAGCGGACCGGTATCGATCTCGAGCTCGGGCAGCAGCCGGTCGAGGGTCTCGATCAGCGCCGCGCCCGCGCGGTGGTCCGGGAGCCCCTCGGCCACACGGGCGCTCACGAGGAGTACCGCCACCGGGATCGATCGGCTGATACCCTGGACAAGGAGGGCCCCCGAGACACCCCCGATCACCCCGTCCTCGAGCAGACGGGCCTTGGACGGCTCGAACACCTTGAGGATGGCCGGGTCCTTGCGCGAGTAGGCGACCCACACCTGCTCCGGGGACTGCTCCTCGGCGATCGCACTCTCCTCCTCTTCCGCCTCCGGATCGCCGGGCGGGTGCGGAACGACTCCCTCGAACCCGACGATCATGCGCGCCTTGTGACGCTCCGCGGCATCGAGGATCGCCCGGGCGATCGAATTCGCCTGGGAGGGGCTGGGAGGGAACTCGGAGAGGACCAGACCCAGGTCGTGCCTTCCGTAGACGCGGATGATGGGATGCACTTCTCCGCCTTGGACGACGGCGATCGGAGCGATGTCCGGGGACTCGAACCGCCCGACCCGCGGGAGGCTCAGCGCGCGGATCATGTAGTGACCGGCCACGGTCGTGGCGAGCCCGGCGCTCGGGAACGCCGAGACCAGGACCGATCCTTCTCCGAAGTTCTTGGGGGCGGGCGCTTCCTCTCGCCACGTGAATTCCATGGTCGGGACTCCACCGGGACCGAGGCGTGGGTCCCATTAGAGGCTGGCGGCAGTTTCCCCACAATAATCCCAAGTACTTGGCCCGACTCGGACGCCTCCGTGGGGCTTCCTCTCAGGGACCTAGTCGTCGCTCAGGAGCTCCCCTGGGATGCCCTCGCCGGCCGGACGCTCGCGGTCGATGGCTACAATGCCGTCTACCAGTTCCTGGCGACCCTTCGGCAGCGCGACGGACAGCTGTTTTCCGACCCCGAAGGCCGGGTCACGAGTCACCTGATGGGGGTCTTCTACCGGACGACGTCCTTGCTCCGCGAAGGCGTCCTGCCCATCTGGGTCTTCGACGGAAAGCCTCCGGAACGGAAGACCGGGACGATCCGCCAGCGCATCGTCGCCAAGGAGAAGGCCGAGGGGGAATGGCAGCAGGCCCTCGCGGCCGGTGACCTCGAGACCGCCCGAAGGAAGGCCGCCCAAACCTCCCGCCTGACCCGACCGATGGTCGAGGAGCTGCGAGAGCTGCTGAACGCCCTCGGCGTCCCCTCGATCCAAGCCCCCAGCGAGGGCGAGGCCCAAGCGGCGGTCATGGCCGCCCGCGGAACGGTGTGGGCCACGGCCTCGGAGGACTACGATACCCTCCTCTTTGGGTCCCCGAAGCTGGTCCGGGGTCTCGCCGCCCGAGGGCGGGGCGGAACGAGTCCAGGGGCACAATTGATCGACCGGGGCGAGGTCCTCGCGAACCTTGGGATCAGCGAAGACGAGCTGATCCTCCTCGGCGTCGTCATCGGTACGGACTTCAACGATGGGGTCCGGGGCTACGGCCCCAAGAAGGCGCTCAAGTTGGTGCAGGAGCACCTCGGGTTCCGGGCGACGCTCGAGAAGGTGGGGCTCGACCTCACCGAATCGGAGGAGGTGGCGGAGATCTTCCGGCACCCCCAGTCGGTGGAGGTCCCACTCCCCGCGTTCGGTCCGGTGGACGAGGCGGCGGTACGGACGATCCTCGTCGACGAGCACGGATTCTCCGAAGAGAGAGTGCGAGCCGCGGTCGCGCGAGCCCGTCAGCGGCCCCGGACGGGCTCGACCCCCCAGGAGGCCCGGGGGCATCAGACACTTCTCGAGACGTTTGGAGGAACCCACCACCCATGACCGTGTTCGAATGTGTACCGAACTTTTCCGAAGGACGTGACGCAGAAAGGGTCGAACGGATCGTAGCCCCGGCCCGAGACGTCCCCGGGGTGACGGTGCTCGACGTCGAGCGGAACGCCGACCACAACCGATGCGTCATCAGCCTGGTCGGCGAGGGAGAGGCCCTTCTCGACGCCGTCTTCCGGATGATGAAGGTCGCGACGCAGCTGATCGACCTCAACGTGCAGCGCGGGGAGCATCCGCGGATGGGTGCGACGGACGTCGTGCCGTTCGTTCCCCTCGGCGCGTCGACCATGGCGGACGCCGTCCGCCTCGCCGAGAAGCTGGGGGCACGCGTCGCGAAGGAGCTCGGCATCCCCGTCTATCTCTACGCCGCCGCCGCCAAGAGGCCGGAGCGGGCCGACCTCGCGAAGGTCCGGGAGGGCCAGTTCGAAGGATTGCGCTCGGTGATCGCCACCGACCCGGCGCGAGCGCCGGACTTCGGAGAGCCGAAGCTCCATCCGACCGCGGGGGCCGTCGCCATCGGAGCGCGGCCGATCCTGATCGCGTACAACGCGTATCTCACGACCCCCGACGTCGCGGTCGCGAAGCGCATCGCGAAGGCGGTCCGGGCCCGGGACGGGGGACTTCCCGAAGTGAAGGCGCTCGGGTTCGAGATCCGCGAGCGGAACCGGGCCCAGGTATCGATGAACCTCACGGATTATCACGTCACCTCGATCCACCGGGCGCTCGAGGCGGTCCGTCGGGAGGCCCAGCGGTTCGGGGTCGGGGTCGAAGAGTCGGAGATCGTCGGGCTCGTTCCCGAGGATGCCCTGTTCGATGCGGCGGAGTACTACCTCCAGCTTCACTCGTTCGACCGCAGCGCGGTGCTCGAACGGAAGGTCCGGTCGATCGCCAGTTCGGGACCCGGCCACGAATCGATCGCCTCGTTCGTGGCCCGGCTCGCGGCCCGTACGCCGACGCCCGGCGGGGGAAGCGCCGCGGGCGTGGTCGGTGCGCTGGCGGCCGCTCTGGGGGAGATGGTCCTCGCCTACTCCATCGACCCGGCGAAGCCCGCCGAGGACCTGGTGGCGGTGAGCGACGTGCTGACCGAAGGCCGTCACCGGTTCCTCGAGCTCGCGGACGAGGATTCCCGCTCGTACGATGCCGTCCGCCAGGCGAAGAAGGTACGCAAGGAGCGGCCCGGCGACCCCGCCGCCCAGGAGGGGTACCTCACGGCGGTGCGGGGAGCGGCCGAGGTCCCCCTCGAGACCGCGCGTCGCGCGGTCGAGCTCGCGCACCGCCTCGACAGCGTCGGGAGCCGCACGCGGGCCGCTCTCGGAAGCGACCTGGTCACCTCCCTCGCCCTCTTCCGGGCCGCGGCCGAAGGCGCGCTCGCCAACGTCGCGATCAACCTCGAGGACCTGAAGGCAGCCGGGCAGTCGACCGAAGCCCTCGAATCCGAGGTCACGCGTCTCCGACCCTCGGGCTGAGGCGGACGGCATGGACTCGCCGAACGAGACCCCGACACGGCGACCCGCCGTCTGGGTGAACTGTGCCGCCTCCCTCGATGGACGGCTCGCTTTCGCCGGAGGGAAGCGAGCCGCCCTCTCCTGCCCGGAGGACCTCGAACGGGTCCAGCGCCTTCGGGCGGACTCGGATGCGGTCTTGGTCGGGGTCGGCACCGTCGTCCAGGACGACCCCTCCCTAAGGGTCCACTGGGAGCTTCTCGGGCAACCCCCCGGCAAGAATCCGACGAGGGTCGTCGTCGACGCGAGCGGGCGGACACCCCCGAACGCCCGCGTGCTCGATGGATCCACCCCGACGATCGTGGCGACATCGGAGCGGTCGACGCGAGCGTTCCCCCCTCAGGTAACGACCGTCGTCGTCGGCGCTACGCGGGTCGACCTCCCTCGGCTGTTCACGGTCCTCTACGACCGGGGGATCCGGAGACTGATGGTCGAGGGCGGCGCCGAGATCCTTTCGAGCGTCCTGCGAGCCGGCCTGTTCGACCGCTTCTCGATCTACTACGCGCCGATGGTCGTCGGTGGTGCCACGGCCCCGCCCGTCGTGAGCGGACCCGAAACTCGGGGGCCGGAGGACACGACGGCGTTCGAGCTGATCGGTCTCGAGAGGGTGGGCGTCGGATACCTAGCTACCTACGCCCCACCGGGACGGAAGGGATCCCTTCCGAACCATCTTGGGGCGTGGGTTCGAGCCCGGAGCCCGCCGTCCCGTCCGTAACGAGGTTTATAGGAGTCGACGGATTCCCGCGTGCCGAGGGTTCTATGACGGTCACGACCACGTCTACGTCCACTCGGCCGCTCGGCGTCGCCATCCTGGCCTTCCTCGTGGGGCTCTTTGGGGTTCTCATCATCATCGGCGGAGTGCTCGTTATCGCGGCCGTGTCGGTCACGGCTCTCGGCGTCCCCACCCAATTCGTTGGAGTGAGCGGTGCGGTCTGGGGCCTTGTCGTTCTCATCATCGGTCTCATCATCCTCGGGCTCGCGCTCGGCCTTTGGCACCTGCGAATGTGGGCCCTCGTGCTCGCCTTGATCGTCGTCTTCATCGAGCTCGCCAGTTTCGCGATCGCGGGCAATTACGTATCGGTCGGCTTCATCCTCTCGCTGATCATCTTCGTCTACCTCCTGGCCGTCAACCGCCACTTCCGGTGAACCGCGGGACGCCCCGGAGCCGAGAGCCGACCGGGCTCGGCAGTATCTCGCCGCGCGCACCCGTTATCCGTCCGGACGGTTCCCCGGTTCCGAGAGGCCCCCGATGAAGCTGGTGCACTTCACGCTCCAGGACCAGGCCCACTTCGGCATGATCACGGACGCCAACGAGTTCATCGACCTCGACACCGCGGTCCGCGACTACTACGGGGTGAATCCCGTCAAGGGCGCCGACCCGAGCCGGTTCCGCGACATGCAGGCGTTCTTCGTAGGAGGCGCGGACTCGGTCCAGCTCACGAAGAAGATCCTGGAGTACGTCGACCGTCGCCGCCAGGCGGGTTGGACCCCCCGGGCCGCGACCGGGGCCCGGTTCCTGTTCAAGGCCGAGGAGGGAGTGAAGCTGCTCGCCCCGGTGGTTCGGGGGAGCAAGGTCTACTGCCTGGCCTCCAACTCGAAGACGCACGTCGCGGAGCAGGGGAAACCGCTCCCGACGCGCCCGTACGTCTTCACCCGGTATTTCAACAGCCTCGTCGGGCCGAGCGAGAACCTGGTGCTGAGCCCGGCCGGTACGTTCCCGGACGTCGAGCTCGAGCTCGCCGCCGTGATCGGCCAGCACGGAAAGCACATCCCCGCGGAGAAGGCGATGGAGTTCGTCGCCGGCTACACCATCGCCCTCGACATGGGGTACCGGGACCTCCAGTACCCGGCCCAAGGCACGGTCGATTGGGTGATGGGCAAGGGCTTCGACGCGACGATGGCGGTCGGGCCCTGGGTCGTCCCGAAGGTGGAGGTCGGCGAGCCGTACCCGCTCGCCATGGAGCTGAAGGTCGGCGGGACCGTCCGTCAGCGCGGCGACACGTCCGACTACATCTTCGGGATCCCCGAGATCATCGCCCACCTCTCCCAGGGGATCACGTTCGAGCCGGGGGACATCCTCTCGCTCGGGAGCCTCGGGGGCGTGCCGGGGTTCGAGTTCGGGAACGAGTCGAGGAAGCTAAAGCCCGGGGACCAGGTCGAAGGGACGATCGAGAAGATCGGTCGACTGGTCATCCCGGTGAAGGCCGAAGCTCCGCCTCCCCCCTGAGGAGCAGGAAGAGCGCCACCGGCGTGGGGAGCTCGTCGGTCCCCGACGGGACCGCGTGGACCCCCCCGCCAGGGAACGGGTAGCGGGCCTCTTCGAGGTACGTAACGGGGGTTCTCGACTCGTCGGACCCCGAAAGGAGGGCGTCCCGGAACGGGTCGAACTCGGCGATCTCGTCCCGTCCGAGCGGGACGACCCGGAACCCCGTCCCGCCGTGGAGCGAGTTCGGGAGCCGGATCAGCCGGTGGATGTCGGTCGTGACCGGAGCGTCGGTCTCCCCCTGCACCTCGACGGCTGCGCGGGGGACGACGGCCTCGAGGAAGTCGGCGGGGAGGTCGGACCGGAACACGTCGAGGGAGAGGTGGGCGCGGATCTTCGCGGCCCCTCCCTGGTCGATGAGAAGCCGCGCGTACCGCCGGGCCTTGACGGGGCGGATCCCGTAGCTCGTCATCTCCTGTGCCGCGACGGCCGAGCCCTGCTCCTCCCAGCGGCGAAGGACCTCGAGGAGCGCGCGCGTCGTGCGACCCTGCCATCCCGGGGCGCTCGGGGGTGCCAGGGTCCGTGTCCGGGGGGCCCGGCCCCCGGCCGGACCGGGGTCGCCCTCGTCGTCCACACCGGCCGCCGTCCTCCCGGAGCGCACGTCCGTCCGTCGCCCTTCGATGACCATCATCGGGTCGAAGCCGGTTCCCAGGACGTAATCGACGAGCTCTCGGCGCTCGGGGCTTGTGAGGGGCTGGAACCGATCGTCGCGTACGTGGACGTGGTATCCCCGTCCCCCCGAGAAGACGAACGAGGTGGAAGCGGGGTCGATCCCAAAGTCCCCGAGGAGGAAGTCGTCGACGAGCGCGACCAGCCGCGTCTTCACGAGCTCGAGCTGGCCGGCGTAGTCAAGGGCCTCCGCCCCCCGCAGGTGGTCCGAATCGAGGTCGAAGATCAGGTCGGCGCCGAGCCACTCCTTCGCCGACATCGTCGGCTCCGCCGGGCGGCGGTAGTAGGCGGAAGAGTAGTAGACGTGCCGCGGGGTCTCGCGTCGAAGGAACCGAAAGAACTCTTCGGGGGTCCGCAAGGTCGCGTGCCGACGCATCAGGGTCTCGGAGGCGAACGGGAAGGCGGCGAACTCGCGCCGCGCGAGCCGATGCGGAGGGGCGATCGAGGCGGTGTCGTAGTAGTGGGCGAACTGCTGGCGGGCCCAGTCCAGGGCCGGGCCCTCCAGGGCGAGCGTCTTTCCCACGGCGCTATCCTCCGATGTCCCCGACCTCGTCGAGCGAGGTCGCCTCCTTGACGGCGTCGTCCCGCTTGAGCCGGGCCAGGAAGTGGAACACGGTCGAGTGCTCGCTCCCCTTCACGAGGAGCTCGACGGCGCGCGTCGCTCGGTCGAGCTCTTCCTCCTTGCCGATCAGCGCGACGGTGGAGCCGTAGACGCTCACCGAGCAGCCGGAGAGCTGCTCGATGCGCATGCGCGCCCGGCCGTGCGTGCCGATCACCCGCGAACGGATGCGGCGGAGGGCCGCCTTCTCCCGGTGGCCGGTGGCGAGCTTGATGTCGAGGACGCCGAAGAACGTGTCCTCGCGGAGGAGCCGCATAGCGCGTTCGGGGGAGAACCCCCGGCCGATGGCGAGGACGATGTCGCGGGCCTTGAGGACCCCCATCGGGTCCGTGTCCGGACCGGTCACCCGGACCTCGCCTTCGCTCGCCTCGATATCGATCCGGGTCGCCGTGGCGGCCGCGATCGCCTTCTTCGTCCGGCCCCCCGGCCCGATCAGGACCCCGACCCGGTCCTCGGGGATCCGGGCATAGAGGGTCGGCATACCGCGCTAGGCCTCCGCCGGGGGCGGGCCGATCGATTTCCCGCCCACGGCCTCGAGGAAGTCGGCCGGATCGACCTCGAAGCCCAGGCGCCCGAGGAACTTCGAGAAGTTGCGGATGTCGCGTTCCATCAACCGGAGGGCTTCGGGGTGGTCCGCCGAGACCGCCTGGGCCACGTCGATCAGGACCACGCGTCCATCGTGGAGGAGCACGTTGTAGGGAGAGAGGTCCCCGTGCACCAGCCGGGCCCCCCGGGCCATCCTGCCGATCTGGAGGACGAGGTCCTCGTAGAGCGCCGCCGGGTCCTCGATGGGGACGTCCACGACTCGCGGCGCCGCCATGCCGTCCGAGCTGCCGATGAACTCCATAACGAGGACGTTTCGGAAGTGGCCGTACGGACGGGGAGCCCGTACTCCCGCGTCGGCGAGGCGGCCGAGGATCGTATGCTCCCTACGGGTCCATGCGAAGATAAGGCCACCGAAGTTCTTCACGCTCGACTCACGTCGAAGCGATTCCAGAGCGTACGGGGGAAGGTGGCGGAAGACGCTGTTCCCGATCCGGTAGATCTTCACCGCTCGGAACTCCGGACCCGCCGTCGCCCGGAACACGCCCCCCTCCTTCCCGGTGGAGATCGGGTAGTCGACGGAGTCGAACAGGCCCCGGGTCACGAGCCGCGATACCGCGAGGAGGGTCGAGTGGTCGAAGAATTCGTCGAGCAGCTTGCGTTGCTGGCCTTCCTTGCGCCGGTCCTCCAGCCGTTCGCGACGGTGGGGGAAGACCACATCCTGAGGTCGGGGCATTGCGGGGAAGAATGGGGCCGTCCGTTCTTAGGCTCTCGGGCGGGCGGAGCGGGTCCCGCGATACCCCCCGCGAACGGGCAAGGTAGGCTCGTTTCCTGTCGGTAAGCGCCCCTATATCCCGAGCGGGCCGCTGGCAGGGTCATGCGACTTCCCCTCTCGGCCACGCCGGCCCACCCTACGCGCAGGACGGACCCGAAGGCTCCGACGTCTCCCGGCCCGGCGTCCGCCCTGGTTCGCACGCTCGACGCTCCGGCCGACTACGACGCCGTGTTCCGGGTCGTACGGGGCGCTGTCCGCCAGGTACTCGGGATCGAGCGGCCGGGCCTCGGCCTCGGACTATCGGACCTGCCCCCTCAGCTGGGAGCGTACTGGCAGGTGACCGGGAACCTCATCGTCCTGAACGAGGGGCTCGTCAACGCCATGCGCGCGAACGCTCGCGACCCCACCGAGCTCAACTCGTTCATCTACGTCGTCCTGGCGCACGAGTACCTTCATTCGCTCGGCTACCTGGACGAGCGGTCGGTCCGCGAGGTCACCGCCCGAGTGACTCGCACGGCGTTCGGGCCCGACCATCCCGCGACGCGCATGGCGGAGGGGGACCTCTGGCGCCTCTATCCGTTCCTCGCCTACGCTCCGGGAGGGAACGGCCGTCGCCTCAAGGTTGTCACCCGGTTCGACCTCGACACGACGGACCGTTACATACGGTGAGCCGACCCCCGACCTTTAATCCCCTCTCGGCCATTCCCTCGCGAGAGGGGACGTGTCCGTAATCGACCCGACCATCGGCGTGGCTCTCGTCATCGTCGGCATCGTCTTGCTCGCATTCGAACTCGTGCACCCCGGAGCGTTGCTCCTCATCCCGGGCTCCATCCTCCTCGTGGCGGGGTTCCTCTACCTCTTCCTTCCCAACGTTCTCCTGGACAGCTTCATCGGCCCGATCGCGATCATCGTGGTCGCCATCGTGGCCGCCTTCATCGAGATCCCGTACTATCGCTGGGTCGCTCCGAACCATTGGCCGCTCAGCACCACGAGCGGTGGGCTCGTGGGGGCCGAGGCGATCGTCATCGTCCCGATCGTCCCGAACACGCTGAAGGGGAAGGTTCGGGTGCGCTCGGAGGTCTGGTCCGCTCGCGCGGCCGTCGAGATCCCCGAAGGGACCCGCGTCCGGGTCGTACACGGGGAAGGGGTCTCAGTAACGGTCGTACCGATCGAGCCTTCCAAACCCGCCTAGTCGGGCCCTGGGCCCGACGGAAAGGGTTACACCCTCCGACGGGGTTCGCCTCGCGGTCGTCGTACCGAAACGACGCTCACCGGAGAGGTTCCGATGGATTACACGTTCGTCATAGTGGGAATCGTCCTCGCGTTCGTGATCATTCTCGTCCTGCTGACCCGGATGATTTACACGATCCAGCCGTACCAGCAGGGGATCGTCACGCTGCTCGGCTCGTACAAACGGATGATCAACCCCGGGTTCAACCTGGTCAGTCCGCTCGCGAGCGTCCTCAAGATCGACCTCCGTACCCAGGTCCTCGAGGTCCCCCGCCAGGAAGTGATCACGAAGGACAACTCGCCGACCAACGTCGACGCGATCATTTACATCAAGGTCGTGGACGCCCCGAAGGCGATCTTCCAGGTCCAGAACTACCAGGTCGCCACCCTCGCCCTCGCCCAGACGACCCTCCGGTCGATCATCGGCGACATGGAGCTGGACGAGATCCTCTACAACCGGGAGCGGATCAACGCCCGCCTGCGCGATATCCTCGACGAGGCGACCGACAAGTGGGGCGTACGCGTCGACGCGGTGGAGATCAAGGAGGTCGACCCGGTCGGACCCGTCAAGACCGCGATGGAGGAGCAGACCTCCGCCGAACGGCAGCGGCGGGCGGCCGTGCTGCGGGCGGACGGGGAGAAGCGGAGCGCCATCCTCGTCGCCGAGGGCCAGAAGCGTTCCCGTATCCTTCAGGCCGAAGGGGTCCGTCAATCCCAGATCCTCGAGGCCGAAGGGGCTCGGGTCGCGACCATCCTCGAAGGCCAGGGGGAGGCGCAACGCCTGCGGATCCTCTCGCTCGGGGCGAGCGTTCTCGACTCGAAGGCCCTCACGGTCCTCTCCCTCGACACGGTCACCAAGGTCGGCGACGGTCAGGCGACGAAGATCCTGTTCCCGTTCGAGTTCTCGCGCCTGGTGGAGGGCGCCTCCGAGTATCTGGGGACGGGTCGACAGGTCCCCGACCGCAGCCTCAACACCCTCGGCGACCTCGAAAAGCAGATCGGCACGATGGACGACATCCTCGGCCCGATCCCGCGTCAGGAGGAGCTTCTGACCGAGATCAAGACGATCGAGGAGGAGATCAAGGCCGAGTCCGAGGAGTCGACGGCGTTCGTCGCCCCGTTCTCGGCCAAGGGGTCGAGGGCTGGCATCACGCCCGCGCTTCCCCCCGCCGACGCGATCGCACCGCCGCCCCCCACGCGGGCACAACCTCCCGGGACCGCCTTCCCCTCAGGGACCGCCGACTCCCCGGAGACGGCGACCTCATCGGGGCCCTCCCCGGACGATGGGCGGCCGGCCCGGCGCCGGCCCCCGCCCGGTGACTCTCAGAGCCCGTAGCGTACCCGCGGTGCTCCCTCCCGCAGTCGGAGGGGAAGGGGAGTGACGCCCCGCCCTCCCTGCTCGGGGGGGGGGAGGCGGGCGCAGGGCGGCCGTTCGACCTATAAGCCCCGCCGGTCCCTGCCCGTTCCGGAGAAGCCGATGCCCACCGTGCTCACCGAACGAAGCGGACCCGTCCTCACGATCACCATAAACCGGCCGGATCGGCTCAACGCGCTCGACGAGCCCACGATGGTTGAGCTGCGGACCGCCCTCGAGGCGGCGACCGTGGCCCGGGACGTGCGCGCGGTCCTCTTGACGGGGGCGGGGTCGGCATTCTGCGCCGGCGGCGATGTCGCGGCCATGGAGGCGCACCGCGCCAACGGGACCCTTCCCGGCCTCTTCCACCGTCTGACCGCCGGGCAGGAGCACATCGTCCGTGAGATCCTGGGGATGCCGAAGCCCGTGGTCGCCGCCCTTCCCGGCGTGGCGGCGGGCGGCGGTCTCTCCCTCGCCCTCGCGGCGGACTGGCGCATCGCCAGCGAGACGGCCATCTTGGTTCCCGCCTTCCTCCAGCTCGGGACCGTGCCCGACGGAGGCCTATCGTACTTCCTTCCCCACTTCCTCGGTATCGGCGGCGCGCAGGAACTGCTCTTCTCGAACGCACGGGTCCCGGCGAGCCGGGCCCGGGAGATGGGGCTCGTCCACGAGGTCGTGCCCGCCTCCGAGCTCCCGACCCGCGCCCGGGCGCGCGCCGAGGAGCTCGCCCAGGGACCGACCCGAGCCTACGGCTGGGTGAAGCGCCTCATGGTCTCCGCGTTCAGCGAGAGCGCGGAGACCCAGATGGCGCTCGAGCGCCGGGGAGCCGTGGAAGCGGCCCAAGGGAACGAGCTCCCGGAGGGGATCCGGGCGTTCTGCGAGAAGCGGAAACCGAACTTCCCGCCGCCCTAGGACGGCCTCAGGGGGAAGGGCGCCGCACCCAGGGCGTCGAGAGCTTTTCCTCGAGCCGGCGCTTCACGTCGGGCCACTCGGACTCAAGGATGCTATAGTAAAGCGACGTGCGGAAGTAGCCGTTCCGGACGAGATGCGCCTCTCGGAGAGCCCCCTCGGGCACCGCCCCCAGCCGTTCGATCGCCGCCTGCGAACGGACGTTCCGGGAATCCGTCTTCAGCTGGAGTCGGTGGACCTTCTCCTCCTCGAAGGCGTAGCCGAGCATCAGGAGCTTCGCTTCGGTGTTGAGGGGGCTCCGCCAGTACCGGGAGTCGAGCCACGTGCCGAGCTCGACCATCCGGTTCGGGCGGTCGATGTCGAGGTACCGGATGATACCGACCAAGACCCGCTCGGGAAGGAGCACCATCGTGAGCGGAAGGACCTCCCCCGCCGCCTGGAACCCGAGCAGCTGGTCGATGAACGCCTCCATCTCGGCCCGCGAGGGGGGATGACCGGGACCGATCCGCAGGAACTGCCAGACCTCCGGGTCTCGGCCCGCCTCGGCCAGACCCTCGGCGTGCGCCCGCTCGAGCGGCACGAGCTCGAGGTAGCGACCGCGCAGGGTGATGGGAGGGTGGAACCCGTTTCCGGTCATCGTTTCGGGTCCGTCGCGGGGTCCCCGGGCGGGGTCGTCGGTCCGCGCAGCTCGGGAGGATTCCAGTCATGGGCGAGCATCGTTTCCAGCCCGTCCCGCACGCGCGGCCATTCGGAGGCGAGGATCCCGTAGACGACGGACGAGCGGAAGGAGCCGTCCGCCAAGAGCCGGTCGTCGCGGAACACTGCCTCCCGGACCGCGCCCAGCCGCGCGATGGCCCGCTGGGCCCGTTCGTTCCTCAGGTCCGTCCGGAGGCTCACCCGGTGGACCTTCTCGGTCTCGAACGCGTGCCGGAAGAGAAGGAACTTCGATTCCGTGTTGACCGGCGTCCTCCAGAGAGCGGAGTCGAGCCAAGTGCCGCCGACCTCGACCGAGAGGTTGGTCCGGTCGACGTGGAGGTAGCGGGTCATCCCGACGGGTCGGCCGTCCGCGCGGAGCACCGTCGTGAACGGAAGGTCCGTGCCGGCCTTCTGCCGTTCGAGGAGGAGCGAGATCAGGGACTCGATCTCTTCCTGCGTCTCGCCCGGCCCGTGGATTAGATACTTACCGATCTCGGGGTCCTGCGCGGCGGCCCGAAGGGCGGTCGCGTGGCTGCGGGCGAGGGGAACGAGGCGGATCCACCGTCCCGTGAGCGTTACCGGGGTTCGAAAGCTCTCCATCCAGCGCCGAGGAGTTCGAGTCGCGCGAACCCATAACGCCGACGACCCCGGAGCGTGCCGGTGACCCCCCGAGCCGCCGGTTCTCCGGCCGTCAGCCGGTTGAGGTTAAATAACGACAAAGAGTCGGACGTTCCACTCGCCCAGTGGGAGGTGGAGCGGTTGGACGCCGGGGTCACAACATTCCTGGTTTTCGCAGTCATCGCCGCCGCCTTCACGGTGGGCTCTCTCGTCGCGAACCGCATGATCGGGGCCAAGCGGCGAGACTCCTACCTCCAGCTCACCACGTACGAGTGCGGCGAGGAACCGGAAGGGGAAGCGCAGATCGACTTCCCGACACAGCACTACACGTTCGCCATCGTGTTCGTCGCGGTCGATGTCCTCGGCTTCATCCTCGCGCTGTGGGGACTTACGTTCCGGGGCGCCAACTCGGCGTGGCTCCCGGTGTTCTTCGCGGTCGCGTTCACCGCGCTCGCGATGACCGGGATCTACTACGCCCTGAGCGGCGAGAAGAGGTGGGTCGTCTGACGGCTCCTCCGGCGCAGGCCGCTCCCGCCCCGCGGACCCCGGCGAGCGGCTTTCAGCTCTCCGGGAATCTCCCGATGGCGACCCAGCCCGTCGTGCCGTTCGTCGAGATCGAGGCTCTCCGGGTCAAGGAGTTCATCCCCGCCGCCAAGGAAGCCCTCACCTCCCTCATCGCGGAGCAGGGGCAGGCGAAGGTCATCCGCCCCATGTTCAATTGGGCGGGCCGCAACTCCCTCTTCCCGCTGCACTGGGGCCTCGCCTGCTGTGCGATCGAGTTCGCTGCCGCCTTCGGGGCGCGCTGGGACGCCGAGCGGTTCGGGGTCGTCGCCCGATCCTCCCCGCGGCAAGCCGACCTCATGATCGTTAACGGGACGGTCACATGGAAGGTCGCCCACAAGCTGATCACGCTCTACGAACAGATGCCCGAGCCGAAGTGGGTCATCGCGATGGGGAACTGCGCCACGGGGGGCGGGCCGTTCCGTACGGCCTACTCGGTGGTCCCCGGGGTCGACAAGCTGGTCCCGGTCGACGTCTACATCGCCGGTTGCCCTCCCCGTCCCGAGGCGATGCTGGACGGGATCCTGAAACTGGAACAGCTGATTCGGGAGCGAAAGGAGTAGGCGGGGAGCCCGCCGGCATCCAGGAGCGAGTACCGATGCAACCGGACGACTTGGCGCGGGTCCTCGGTCCGAAGCTCGGGGAGAACCTGCTGGGCGTCGAGACGTTCGAAGGCATGGCGGGCCGCGTGCGATTCCGTCGCGAGGGCGCGCTCGAACTGTTCCGGGCGGTGCGGGACGACCTTTCGTTCGCCCATCTCTCGATGGTCGGCGGAATCGATTGGGTCGACCATCGCGAGGTGTTCTACGTCGCCTGGTCGGATGCGCTCCGTCAGTACGTCCTCCTCTCGACGGACGTGCCGGCGACGGACGCTCACGTCGAGACCGCGTCCGCCGTCTGGCCGAGCGCGAACTGGCACGAGCGCGAGACCTGGGAGCTGGTGGGCATCTCGTTCGACCATCACCCCGATCTTCGTCATCTCCTGACGCCGGACGGATACGCGTTCCATCCGCTCCTCCGCTCGTTCAAGCTGCACGAGCCCGAGGAGCTCGAGGTGAAGTCCCGCCATGTCTGAGATGTGGATCAACATGGGGCCGCAGCACCCCATGACGCACGGTCTCTGGAACCTCCGGGTGCGGATCGACGGCGAGGTGGTCCTGGACGTCGACCCCGAGATGGGCTACCTCCATCGGGGGATCGAGAAGATCAGCGAGGACCGCCACTACAACGAGGTCGTCACCCTGATGGACCGGACCTGCTACGTGGCGGGCTTCGCCTGGGAGCACCTCTACATTCTCGCGTCCGAGCAGGCGCTCCACATCACTCCTCCGGAGCGGGCGGAGTACATCCGGATGACATGCGAGGAGTTGCAGCGGATCGGCTCGCACATCATGTGGTACGCCGCGTTCGTCAACGACATCGGCCTGATGACCCCGTTCCTCTACGGGATGCGCGACCGGGACCTCGTCCTCGACCTCTTCCAGAGCTTCACCGGCGCCCGCATGACCTACGAGTACATGCGGGTCGGCGGGGTCCGCAACGACCTCCCTCCCACGTTCACCGACCAGGCCCGCAAGGTCCTCGACTGGCTCACCGAACGGTTCCGGGAGTACGACCAGCTCTGCCTCGGGTCCAGCATCTTCCACAAGCGGTGCGACCACCTCGGGGTGCTGAAGGCGAACGACTGCATCGCCCACGGCGTCACGGGCCCGATGCTCCGGTCCGCGGGCGTGAAGCGGGACCTGCGGAAGGACCGACCGTATTCCCAGTACGCGGCGGTCGACTTTGACGTCGCGGTCGCGGACGGGGCCGACGTCACCGCCCGCTATCTCGTCCGCATGGAGGAGATGCGCCAATCCATCCGCATCCTCCGTCAGACGGTCGATTGGCTGGAACACCACCCGGGCCCCGTCATGGCCGAGCATCTTCCGCGATGGCTCGGCGCCCCGTACGCCCCGGTGGGTCGGGAGGGGTACCTTCTGAAGCGCAACTATGCGAAAGGGGTCGGCTTCTCCGCGATCGAGGAACCGCACGGGGAAGCCCAGGCCTACGTCGTCAACGAGGGTTCGGAACACCCGTACCGCGTCAAGTTCCGCTCCCCCGTCTTCGCCAACTTGAGCGCCGCCCGCCAATACTTGGTCGGGTACCGCGTGGCGGACATCCCACCCATCATGGGAAGCGTCGACCCCTGCGTCGGAGAAGTGGACCGCTAGGGAGGACGAACGATGTCGCAAGCGACCCTGTACTCGGTCTCCTACGACATCTCGAACGCGATCGCCTCGGCGCTCGGGTCGGTCCTGCCCGGTGGCCCTCGGGCCTTCGTGACCAGCTCCGGCGTCGTCACCGGGTTTGCGGTCCTGATCTTCGCCGTCATCATCCTCGCGGCGACCATGCTCAACACCATCCTGCTGATCTGGTGGGAGCGCAAGCTGCTCGGCCGGTTCATGGACCGGCGAGGGGCGATGCACGTCGGGTACGCTGGGCTCCTGCAGAACTTCGCGGACGGGTTCAAGCTGTTCCGCAAGGACACCGTCCGGCCGAGGCAGGCGGACTCCCTCGGTTTCTACTTCGGCCCCACGGCGTACATGATCACGTCCCTCGCGATCTTCGGCATCCTGCCCATCTCCTCGGGATGGGACACCGGTGCCCTCCCCCTTACGCTCCTCCTCGCCCTCGCGATCTTCGCGTTCGCCCCTCTCTTCATCTTCGTCAGCGCCTGGTCGAGCAACAACAAGTACTCGCTGATGGGCGGGATGCGCTCCGCCGCCCAGATGATCGCCTACGAGGTCCCGCTCCTCCTTACGGTCGTCGCGGTCGTGATCGTCGCGGGGAGCTTCGACCTCAACACGATCGTCTACGAGCAGCAGAACTACTGGTTCTGCGGACCGCTCGTCCTCGCGCTCATCGTTTTCGTCGCGGCCATGCTGGCGGAGATGGAGCGGATCCCGTTCGACCTGCCCGAGGCCGAGGCGGAGCTCGTCGAGGGATGGAACACCGAGTACGGCGGGATGTTCTTCGCGTTCTTCATGTTCACCGATTACCTGCGAGCCCTGGTCGGGAGTGTCCTCGTCGTCCTCCTGTTCCTCGGGGGGTGGACGCTCCCGACGTGGGTGCCGAGCGCGGCGACCTCGTTCCCGCTCGCGGGCATCTTCTGGTTCATGGTAAAGACCTACCTCGTCTTCGGGCTGTTCGTGTGGATCCGGGCCTCCCTGCCCCGGGTCCGGACCGACCAGCTGCTCCGGGTCGGATGGAACCGGATGATACCGCTCAGCCTGCTCTCGGTGTTCCTGGCCGCAGTTCTCGTGACGGCGAAGTGCGTGCCGGTGTTCGGATGCCTGCCGTCGCCGGGGATCTAGGGGGAGGGGATCGGTTGGCTACGGAGATCACCGCCACGCAGAAGTCCAACGAGAACCCCATCCTTTGGGTGGCCCGCCCGATGGCCACCGCCGCCCGGCAGTTCGCGAAGAGCCTCCTCCGCCCGTCGACGATCGTCTACCCGTACGAGCGGCTGGAGGACCCGAAGTTCCGGGAGAAGGTGGCGGTCGCTTCCGGAAAGCCGATCGGGCTCGGTCAGGTCTGGGACAATTACCGGGGGGTCCACGCGCTCAACATCGCGACGTGCATCAGCTGCAACCTCTGCGCGTTCTCCTGCCCGGACCTGTGCATCGAGATGGTGACAGTCCCCGGCGGGGACCCGAAGCACCCGAAGAAGTGCCCCGAGATCGACTACGGCAAGTGCAGCTACTGCGGGTTCTGCTCGGACGCGTGCCCGGAAGGTTGCCTCACCATGACCACGCGCTACGAGCTCTCCGTCACGAAGCGCTCGGACATGGTGTACTCGCCGCAACGGATGAACGAGATCTTCCGGGCCAAGCTCCCGATGAACCCGATCCGGCTCGCCCGGCCGGAGAACGAGGATGCGATCCTCCTGGATGTCCCGCTCTGCATCGGATGCAACGCGTGCGCCCGGGATTGCCCGACGCAGTGCATCACGATGCTCGACATCCCGAAGCCGGAGGCGAAGCCCGGCGAGAAGATCCCCAAGCGGATCTGGAAGGAGCCGGTCGTCAACGATTCGGATTGCGTTCGCTGCGGCACGTGCATCAGCGTCTGTCCCAAGGAGTGCCTGTTCTGGGGGACTCGAAAGTGAACCTCGAGGAAGTGGCGTTCCTCGTTCTCGCGGTGGTCGCCCTGGTCACGGCCGTGGCCGCGCTCCTCGTACGGGAGCTGGTCCACACGATCCTGTGGATCGCGGTCTTCTTCGTGGACATCTCGGCGATCTACTTCCTCCTCGAGGCTCCGTTCCTCGGGGTCCTGCAGCTCGGCGTCTACGCCGGAGCCGTCACCGTTCTCCTGCTCTTCGGGGTCATGCTGACGCGGAAACGGATCTTCTCGCGCGAAGCGGCGACGGGGATCGACGCCGTGCCGCTCGCCCTTGCGCTCGTCACGTTCATCTTCGTGGTCACGGCGGTGGGGGAACTGCCCCAGTCGAACCAGTCGGTCCAGAGCTACGACCCCACGTTCCTCTCCCAGAACCTCTTCGGGACCAACGGGCCGTGGCTCCTGCTCCTTGGTCTCCTCATGATGGGGGCGGTCGCGGGGTCGATCTACCTCGTCCGAGAGGGGCGAGAATGACTGACCTCCCCCTCGTCGGCTTCGTGGCGCTCTCCACCGCCCTCTTCGTCATCGGGCTCTTCGGCATCCTCACCCGGCGGAACTTCATCCTCATCCTGATCGCGATCGAGATCGCGATGAACGCGGCGATCCTCAACTTCGTCTACTTCGGGGCTTTCTCGAGCGGGACCGGGGGCCTCACGGGACAGGCGATCGCGGTCGTCCTCATCGGGTTCGCCGCGACCGAGGTCGCGGTCGGGCTCGCCATCGTCCTCGCCCTCAACCGGCTCAAGGGGACCATCAACGTCGCGCAAGCGACGGAGCTGAAACTGTAGGAGGGAACGACGACGGGGGCTCTGGACGGGCTGTACGGATGGGCCTTCCTGGTCCCGCTGTTCACCGCCCTGGCCTTCGTCCTCGTCGGCCTCGCGGGGACCCGGATGCGCCGCCTCGAATGGGGCGGGTGGGTCGCGGTCGCGTTCTCCGGGGCCGCGATGCTGGTCGGCGTCCTCATCGGGGTCGGGGAGATGGTGAACCCCGGCACCTACACCGACGTCCGGTACACCTGGCTCCATCTCGCTCCCGCGCCGGGCCCGTTCCCGAACGGCTTCTCGCTCGTGGTCGGGACCCTGGTCGACCCGATCTCCGCGCTGATGCTCATCGTCGTGACGGTGGTCGGCTTCCTCGTCATGCTCTACTCGATCGGCTACATGCACCAGGACCGGGGGCTTCCCCGCTACTACGCGGAGATCTCCCTCTTCCTCACGGCGATGAGCGGGCTCGTCCTCGCGGACAACCTGCTCGAGTTCTTCGTGTTCTGGGAGCTGGTCGGCGTCTGTTCCTACTTCCTGATCGGGTTCTACTACGAGAGGCCGAGCGCGGCGAGCGCCGCGAAGGAGGCGTTCATCGTCACGCGGGTGGGGGACATCATGTTCCTGCTCGGGATCTTCATCTACTTCTACCACTACAGCACGGTGGCCCCCGGTTGGGCGGCCAACGGCTTCCTGTTCACGAACGGCACTGCCCCCTACCTCGGGGCCGCGCTCGGGGGCAACTCGACGATCCTCACGGTCGCGGGGATCATGATCCTGGGCGGCGCCGCGGGCAAGAGCGCCCAGTTCCCGCTCCACGTGTGGCTACCGGATGCCATGGAGGGCCCGACGACCGTAAGCGCCCTCATCCACGCGGCGACGATGGTCGCCGCGGGCGTCTATCTCCTCGCGGTCGCGAGCCTGTTCCTCGGGTTCACGTCAACCGACCAGCTCGCGATCGTCGGGATCGGTGGGTTCACGGCGTTCTTCGCCGCGACCATGGCAGTGGTGCACCCGGACATCAAGCGCGTGATCGCCTATTCGACGATCAGTCAGCTCGGCTACATGGTCATGGCCGTCGGCGCGGGCTTCGCGATGGTCGGGCTCTTCCACCTCTTCACGCACGCATTCTTCAAGGCGCTGCTCTTCCTCGCCGCCGGCTCGGTCATCCACGCCATCGGAACGCAGGACCTGTTCAAGATGGGCGGGCTCGGCAAGTCGATGCGCCTCACCGCCGCGGCGTTCGCGGTAGGCGGTCTCGCCCTCGCGGGGATCCCGCCGTTCGCCGGCTTCTGGAGCAAGGACGACATCCTCTCGGCGGTCTATTCGCAGCTCGGCAGCCACCCGGCGTACTGGCCGTTCTTCCTCCTCGCGTTCGCGGCCGTGTTCCTGACGGCGTACTACATCTTCCGCGCCTGGTTCCTCGCCTTCTCGGGCAACCACCCGCGGGATCCGGGGCTCGCGCACGCCCACGAGGGACCGTGGACGATGCAGGTCCCCCTCGTCCTGCTCTCTGCCCTCGCGATCGGCGCCGGGCTCCTCATCTTCCTGCCGGGATTCCAATCCCTCCTTCTCTCGGGGGCCGGAGCGTCGGGGATCCCGCCCGTCTACGGGACGACCGACCTCCTGATCTCTTCGGCGAGCGTCGCGCTGGGGCTCGGGGGCATCGCGCTCGCCTGGCTCCTCTGGGGCAACGGTCGCATCTACGCCCTCCCCGAAACGAGCGCGGCCCAACCGGTCCGCCGCCTCCTCCTCAACCGCTACTACTTCAAGATCGGGTACGACTGGATCGGGGCGAAGGGGGTCTATTCCATCGCCCGCGCGGCCGATTTCGTCGACCGGTACGTCATCGACGGGACGGTCCATGGCTTCGAGCGGACCTTCGCGCTCGTGAGCAACCGTCTCCGACGCCTCCAGTCCGGGGTCGTTTCGGACTACGCGGCCTATGTGGTGGCCGGCCTCATCGCGCTCTTCGTGATCCTCCTCATCGTCGCCCCGTACGTGGTCTCGCGGCTGGGAGGCGGCTAGATGATCCCGCTGCTCTCCGTCATCGTCGCGACCCTCGCGATCGGCACCGTTCTCACGTTCCTCGCGGGCGCCCGCGCCCGGTGGGTCGCGCTCGCGACCACCGTCGCGTTCCTCGCCGAGGTCGGATTCCTCTTCCTCGCCTACCCCGGATGGCCCGGCTACAACAGCGCCCTCGTCCCGGGGTTCGCGGACGGTGAGTCGTACAGCTGGATCTCCCTCGCTTGGATGCACGTCAACTACACGGTCGGCGTGGACGGGATCTCGCTCGTCCTGATCCTGCTCACCGCGGTCCTCCAGCTTGCGACCGTGGTCTACTCGTGGGAGGAGACGAATCGGCCAGCGGCGTACTTCGGCCTCATCCTGCTCACCTGTCTCGGCTGCTTCGGGGTCTTCATCGCGCTCGACGTCCTCCTCTTCTTCCTCTTCTGGGAGGCCGTCCTCGTCCCGATGTTCTTCCTCGTCGGGTACTGGGGAGGACCCCAACGCCGGTACGCCGCTCTGAAGTTCTTCGTCTACACGCACGTGGCGTCGATCGTGATGCTGGTCGGCATGCTCGCCCTGGTCTTCTACTCGGGCGCGGCGTCGTTCGACTTCTCCGCCATCTATGCGGCGGCGCGAGGCCTCTCGGGCGTCGTGCAATCGTTCCTGTTCCTCGCCCTCTTCTTCGGGTTCGGGGTCAAGTTCCCGATCGTTCCGTTCCACACGTGGCTTCCGGACGCCCACGTGGAGGCCCCCACCGGCGGCTCCGTGCTGCTCGCCGGTCTCCTCCTGAAGCTCGGAGGGTACGGACTGATCCGGTGGGCCGTCGAGCTCCTCCCGAGCGGCCTCCACACCGTGCAGCCGGTCCTCTACGTCGTGGCCTTCGTCTCCATCGTCTGGGGGTCGGTCCTGTCGCTGTCGCAACGGGACATGAAACGCCTCATCGCGTACTCCTCCATCAACCACATGGGGATCGTGCTGCTCGCGATCGCGCTCGACTCCTCCCTCGGCCTGCTCGCCGCGGTCCTCCTCATGTTCGCCCACGGCATCGTGAGCGCGCTCCTCTTCATGGCGTCGGGGAGCGTGCACCACACGTTCGGGACACGCGACATCCCGTCGATCGGTGGGATCACGCCGACCACCCCGACCTTATCGACCTTCATCATGGTCGGGTCGCTCGCGTCCCTCGGCCTCCCCGCGCTCATCAGCTTCCCGGCGGAGTTCACGGCGCTCCTCGCCACCTGGAACACGCTCGCCTACTGGGTCTTCGTGCCGCTCATCATCCTGGTCGTCACCGCGGCGTTCTACCTGTGGATGATGCAGCGGATGCTCTTCGGGCCCGCGCGGGGGGTCCCGTTGACGGCCCACGACGTGCCCTGGTACGAGGGCGCCGGGATGGCGATCCTCGTCGCGTTCGCCGTCCTGTTCGGGATCCTTCCCGGACTTCTGGTGAACGTGATCACGAGCTCACCCATCCACGGATTCCCGGGGACCTAGAAGATGGACCTCTCTCAGTTCGCCGGACCGTTCCTCCCGGAGATCCTGCTGCTGGCGGGGACGCTGCTCATCTTCCTCCTGGACGTCCTCGGCGTCCGGCGCATCGAGGTCACCGGTGGGGTGGCGGTCGGGGTGACGGCGCTCGCCCTCCTGTTCGTCGTCGCCGACCTCGGCTTCGCCCCGGTCGCCGGGCTCGCGACGATCCCCGGCGGCCAAATCGATGCGGCGGTGGCCCCCGGCGCGACGCCGCTCTACGCGTTCACCTCCTTCGGCTTCGTCTTCCAGGGGATCTTCCTTCTCGCGGCCTTCCTAGTCGCGCTCGCCTCGATGAGCCGGCCGTCGAACGAGCGCGGCGCCCCGATCTTCTACGGGCTCCTTTTGCTCGCGACCCTCGGGACGCTCCTCGCGACGATCGCCTCCGACCTCATCTTCCTCCTCCTCGCGATCGAGATCACGAGCATCTCGACGTACCTCCTCGTCGCCTACACCCGAAAGGACGTACGGTCGCTCGAGGCCGCGATGAAGTTCTACATCATCGGGGCCCTCTCCACGACCCTGTCGTTCTTCGGAGCCTCGCTCCTGTACGGGGCGTACGGGACGACCAACCTCTACGCGATCCGGGCGGTCGCGGGGGCGGTCGGCTATCCCGTCCTCGTCCTGCTCGGCTACGGGTTCCTGATCGCGGGGCTCGCGTTCAAGGCGACCCTCGTGCCGTTCCACGCGTGGGCCGTGGATGTCTACGACGGGGCCCCCACGGACGTCACCGCGTTCCTCGCGGGCGGGTCGAAGAAGGTCGGTCTCTTCGCGTTGTTCCTGGTCTTCCTGGGACCGGTGCTGTTCGTCGCGCCCGGCGCGGGCGGGAGCCCGTTCTCGGGCGGGACGATCGACCTCGGGCCGGTCGTCCAGGTCACCCTCGCGGTCCTCGCAGTGATGACGATGACCGTGGGCAACGTGCTCGCGCTCCTCCAGCGCGAGATGAAGCGGATGCTCGCCTACTCGTCCATCAGCCAGGCCGGCTACATGCTGATCGGGATCGTGATCGGCACGTCACCGGCGCTCGCGGGGGCGACGCTCCAGATGTTCTCCAACGTCTTCATGAAGACCGGGACGTTCCTCGTCGTCGCGGGGGTCACCGCGCTCGGGGTCGGTCCCCTCATCGACGACTGGAAGGGCGTGGGGACCCGCCGGCCGCTTCTCGGCGTCGCCTTCGGCCTCATGCTCTTCTCCCTCGCGGGCGTCCCGCTCACCGTCGGGTTCGTCTCCAAGTTCGTCCTCTTCAGCTCCGCGGTCCAGGCCCAGGGATACTTCGTCTGGCTCGCGGTCGCCGGCCTGCTCAACAGCGCCCTTTCGGTCTTCTACTACGCCCGGGTGCTGAAGGTGATGTTCTTCGACCGTCCGGAGCCGAGCGCGCTTCCGGCCGGGGCGGTGGTCGGGGGCTCGGAGCCGCCGCTCTCTCCCGCCGGGGGCCTGGGCTACGCGCGGGCGGTCGCGATCGCGCTCATCGCCGTGGTGATCGTGGCCTTCGGGATCTACCCGCAGCCCGTGCTGGGCGCGATCCAGAGCGCGGCCCAGCACTTCATTCACGTAGGGGCGTGACGGAGGAGTGGACCGGTACGACGTCGTCGTCGTGGGTGCGGGTCCCGCCGGGTCGCTCGCGGCCCAGGCCGCCGCCGAGGGAGGCGCGACGACCCTGCTCGTCGACCATCGCCCCGAGCTCGGGCATCCGGTCCAGTGCGGGGAGTTCGTGCCGGCGGCGCACGAGCTCGCCGACCTCTTCGGATGCCGTGAACTGATCGCGCACGCGTTCGACATCCCCGAGACGACCGTCCTCCGAGAGACCCGCCAGATGGCGTGCATCTCTCCCTACGGCCACGTCTTCCGCTTCCCGCTCGCGGGATGCACGGTCTCGCGGCGTGCGTTCGACAAGGCGCTAGCCTTCCGGGCGGAGGGTGCGGGCGCGGAGCTGAGGTTCCCCCTCGGGGTGACCGGGGTCCACGACGACGTCGTCGAGACCGCGGGCGGGGGACGTTTTCGCGCGAAGGTGGTCGTGGGGGCGGACGGGCCGATCTCCACCGTGGGGCGGTCGGTGGGCTTTGCGCCCCGCCGGGAGCTCTTCCGGATGATCACGGCGACCGTGGACGGTCCCCTGGACGACCGAATCGACATCTTCTTCGGCCACGTCGCTCCGGGAGGCTACGCGTGGCGGTTCCCGCGGGCGCACGACGCGAACGTGGGCCTCGGTGTGGCGGAGATGCCCTCCGGGGCTTCGCTCGGCGGACTGCTCGACCGGTTCCTGTCCGACGAAGGCCTCGGCCCCGGCCGGGCGAAGACCGCCTGGTGGGTGCCGGTGGGCCGGCCCCCCGCGAGCCTGGTCCGGGGACGCGCGCTCTTCGCGGGGGACGCGGCGAACCTCGTGATGGCGACGAACGGCGGAGGCATCCCCACGGCGATGCTGAGCGGCTGGCTCGCCGGCACGACGGCGGCTCGTCACGTGCGGTTCGGGGCGTCGCTCACGGAATACGACGCGGCCTGGCGGGAAGCGCTCTACGTCCCCCTCGAGCGGGCGGCCCGGATCCAGCGTTTGACGGAGCGGTTCGCCCGTCCGGACGTCCTCCTGGCCCTAGGCATGCGATATATCGGGGTGGCGGGTCTAGATGCCATGATGCGGCTGCGCTGGCCCCCTCGGCTGGGGAGGAACTCCGGATGAGCTCCGGGGCCGACGACCCGCTGGAGCCCTCGCTGGAGGCGCTCGTCGCTCAGACCCTCGGCACGGAGACCACCCTCGAACTCTCCCCGCTCCTCCCCGTCCTGGTCCGAGACCTCTCGGACATCGACTGGCGGTTGAACCAGGTCCTCGGGTCGACGTTCGCGCAGCTCACCGAGGCCGCCCGGTACGCCGTGTCAATGGGGGGAAAGCGGGTCCGACCGCTCCTCATGGCCGCGGCGTTCCGCTCGCTCGGGGCGACCTCGACGCGGCCGATCCACTCCCTCGCGGCCGCATTCCAGCTCATCCACACCGCGACGCTCGTCCACGACGACGTCATCGACCACGCCGAGACCCGACGCGGACGGCCCTCGATGCCCCGCGCCTTTGGCGTGCCTCTCGCGATCGTGGGAGGGGACTACCTGTTCGTGCGGGCGTTCGAGCTCGCCGCCGAATACCCGAAGTCGATCATCCACCGCTGCGGCGAGGCGTGCGCCGACCTCGTCGAGGGCGAAGTGCTGCAAGACTCGAGCCGGTTCGACCTCTCCTCGGGGCGGGAGCACTACTTCCGCGTGGTCGAGCGCAAGACCGCGGCGATCATCGGCGCCGCGCTGGCCTCCGTCGCCGAGATCGCGGAAGTGCCCGCCGCAACCGTCGACGCCCTCCAGACGTACGGGAAGGCCGTCGGGATCGCCTTCCAGATCCGGGACGACCTCCTGGACGTCTACGGGGACCCCGACCTCTTGGGAAAGCCGCTCTACACCGACCTCCGCGAAGGGAACCCCACCCTCGTCTCGCTCGAAACGTTCGCGCGGCTCGACCCCCGCCGCCAGGCCGAGTTCGAGGAGCTGTTCCAGCACCGCCGCAAGCGCACGAAGCACCTGCTGCGCCTTCGCGAGCTCACCGACCTCGCGGGGACCGATTCCGTGGTCGCTCGGGAGTCGATGGAGTGGGCGGACCGGGCGATCCGGGCCTTGGAGCCCGTGCCGAACGGTCCGTACCGCCACCTCCTCGAACGCCTGGCTCACGGCGCCGTGGAGCGACGGTTCTAGCGCCGCGCCTCGAGCGAAAGGTACATCTTCCCAATCCGGGCTCGACCGCTCCGAGAGGGGTCCGAAATGGGCGGTTCTTCGACGGTCTCCGCCGGCGCGGCCGCGCCCTCCGCGAACTCCCGCATGAAGTTCGACCACCTTCCTCCCGCTTGGGAGCCGACCCCGGTGCGGCCCCGCCTGCCGATCGGCGTCGGGGTCGTGTCGGTGCTGATCGCCGCGTTCGGGGTCGTGATGCTGCTCGCGGGGCTCCTCTTCCTCCTCGCCACGGTCGCGGGCGACGTGGTCCCCGCGTCGCTCGAGATCTTCCAGTCGATCGACCTCTACGGCGCGGCGATCCTCGCCATCCTCGGGGCGGCTCTGATCGGGATCGCCACCTCGCTCTGGCGACAGGAGACCTGGGCGCTCTGGACGACACTCGTGCTCGTGTTCGCCACGGCGGCGTACCTGTTCTTCACCGGGTCGATCACCGTCCTCTTCCTCGTCTTCGTGGTCCTCTTCCTGTACCTGATCTCCGCGCGTCGCTACTTCTATTGATGCGGATCCTGCTCGCCCAGCTCGCCCCGGTGCCGGGCGACCTCGGCCGCAACACCGAACGACTCGCCGCCGCGGTCCGCGCGGTCCGTTGCGACCTCGCGGTGTTCCCGGAGCTCTACCTCTCGGGGTACCGCATCGGGGACCAGTTCCACCGGCTCGCGCTGAAGGACGGCGACGAGGCCCTCGCCGCCCTGCGCCGGGTGGCCCGGGACTCGGGGACGACCCTCGTTCTCGGAGCGCCGTTCGCGTCCACCGAACGAGCGGGCGAGGTCCACAACGCGGCGTTGGCCATTTCCCCCGAGGGGGAGCTCGAGGTCCAGGTGAAGCGGTACCTTCCCAACTTCGGCCCTTTCGAGGAGGGGGTCCCGTTCACTCCAGCGGACCGGAGTGTGCCGGTCCGCCTCGCGGGGGCTTCGGTCGGGCTCGAGATCTGCTACGACGTGTTCTTCCCCGAGGTCTCGCGGCAGCTCGCCCTAGGCGGGGCCGAGATCCTCGTGAACATCTCCGCCGCTCCGGTCACGAGCGGCCGGCTCTTCGAGCGGCTGCTCGCGGCCCGGGCCATCGAGAACGCGATACCTGTCGTCTACGTGAACCGGGTCGGGGTGGAGGACGGGGTCGTCTTCGGGGGCGGCTCGGGGGCGTGGGACCCCCGCGGCGAACCGATGCCGACTACTCCCGTGGCGTTCGCACCCTCCGCCCCCGAAGAGTCGCTCGCCCTCCTCGAGGTCGACCTCGCCGAGGCGGCTCGATGGAGGCCGTTCCGACCCGTGCTCCGGGACGTGGCCGGACGGCCGGGGTCGGCCCCGGCGGACCCGTCACATTCCGAGGCCCGTTCGATTCCAACGCGGCCCTTATAGGGGACCGGGACCCCGGGAGGGACGGTGTCGCCGACCCCGACGATCGCCCAGCAGCTCGCGGCCAAGCAGCGGGAGATCTCGGTCGCCGAGTTCTTCGAACGGAACCGTCAGATCCTGGGGTTCGACAACCCACAGCGCGCCCTTCTCACGACGGTGAAAGAGGGTGTCGACAACAGCCTAGATGCCAGTGATGAGGCACGGATCCTCCCCGATGTTCTCGTTGAAATCTCCAAAGAAACGGATGACCGCCTCCGCGTCGCGGTGACCGACACCGGGCCCGGGATCCTCCGTCGCGAGATCCCGAACGTCTTCGCTCGGCTCCTCTACGGCTCGCGCTTCCATTCGAACCGCCAGGCCCGTGGCCAGCAGGGGATCGGGATTTCCGCGGCCGTCCTGTACGCTACCCTCACGACGGCCCGGCCGGCGCGGGTCACCTCGAAGGTGGAGGAGGAGGAGGCCGCGCACGTCCTCGAGCTCGTCATCGACACGCAGAAGAACCAGCCCCGGGTCGTCTCCGAGGACGTCACGCTCTGGGACTCTCCCCACGGGACCCGGGTCGAGCTCGTGCTGAAGGCGCGCTACGTCCGCGGCCGCCAATCGCCCTACGAGTACCTCCGGGGGACCGCGATCGTCAACCCGCACGCGCGCATCGTCCTGGTCGAGCCCGACGGCACACGAGTCACCTTCGAGCGGGCCAGCACCGACCTCCCTCCGGTCGCGAAGGAGACCCTTCCCCATCCGTACGGGCTCGAGCTCGGCGAACTCGGCTACCTCCTCAAGGCCTCCAAGCGCAGCGGTCTCGCCGAGTTCCTGACGAAGGACCTCCAAGGGGTGAGCCCGCGGGCCGCGAGGGAGCTCCTCGCAGCCGCGCGGCTGACGCCCGGCGCCGCTCCGGCGTCGGTGTCGGGGGACGAGCAGGACCGGCTCCTACGCGCCCTCCACGAGGCGCCGCTCATCGCCCCATCTCCCGAGGGGCTCTCCCCCATCGGCTCCATCCTCATCAAGCGGGGGCTTCGGAACGTCCTCGGGGAACTGCGACCTGAGTTCTACTGCCCCCCCGTGAGCCGACCCCCGAAGGTCCACGCCGGGTTCCCCTTCATGGTCGAGGTCGGGCTCGTCTACGGAGGGGGGCTACCCGCCGACCAGCCGGTCCAGATCCTTCGGTTCGCGAACCGCGTCCCGCTCCTCTTCCAGCAAGGGGCCTGTGCGATCACGAACGCGATCGCCAACCTCGACTGGCGGCGCTACGGGCTCGACCAGAAGGGGGGCTCGGGCGTGCCGACCGGTCCCGCCCTCATCCTCGTGCACGTCGCCTCGACGAAGGTGCCCTTCACGAACGAGGCCAAGGAGGCCGTCGCCGAGGACCCCGAGATCGACAAGGAGCTGACGCTCGCTCTCCAAGCGGCCGCCCGCCATCTGCGCACGCACATTTCGCGCAAGAGCCGGCGCGATTTCGCGAGCGAGAAGTTCGCCATCATCCAGCGGATCCTCCCGAAGCTCGCGGAGAAGACGAGCCATCTCGTCGGGAAGGCGGTGCCGGACCTGACGCCCGTCGTGACGCGCATCATGGACATCGTGAACGTCGAGGTCCCGTTCGAGTCTGACACGAAGGGGGTCCGCGCGAAGGTCGAGGTCACGAACTACACGCCCCGGCCCCGGGTGCTCGAGCTGTTCGTCGAGATCCCGCCCGACCTCTTCCCCCAGGCCTCGTTCGAGCCGTCCCCGGACGGCGCGGAGGCCGCGCTGGGGCGGGCGTGGTGGACGCTGCCCAAGCTCGCGCCCAACGGGAGGACCGCTCTCACGCTCTCCTTCCCTCCGAAGACGGAAGTGGAGGCGAACGACCTGGATTGGTATGTGGCGGGCATCGACGAGGCGCACATCCTGGGGGCGGAGCCGCTCCCCGGCGACTGGGACGTCCGGCTCCCCCGCACGATCGTCGAGGCGGCCGAAGCGGCCGCCGCCGATGCCGCGGCGAACGGAGCGACCGGAGACGAGGAGGTGGATTACGATGCCGCCGAAGCGAGCGCGCACGCCAGCGAAGAAGAGTGACGACGAATCGGTGAAGGTCCGCGCGGATGCTCTCGCGCCCACCCTGGCCCTCGCGGAGCAGATCTACGAGCAGCTCGACCGCGGCGAGATCCCCCGCATGCGCCTTCCGCTCCGGACGAAGCAGAACATCATGTTCCAGCCGCGGGACGGGGTCTGGAAGCTCGGTCGCGCGATGGGCACGAGGAGCGCGCGCAAGCTCGACGGGGCGCTTATGCTCCTACGGACGTTCTACCTGGTCGAGTTCATCAACGAGATGGCCCGCGACGGGAAGACCTCGACCCTGCGGGAGCTCTACTACATCAGCGAAGCGTGGGAGGACGCCAAGTTCCACGGAGAGGACGAGTCGAACCTCCTGATCGAGGACCTCGAGGTGATGTGCGAGCGGCTGCGGGAGGACTTCCGCCTCCACCCCGAAGAGAACGGCGCGTCCGTCATCGGCGACCTCACGATCAAGGAGCGGAACCGAAAGGGCGTCGTGAAGAAGATCAACTGTCGCGACGACGTGGGCGACGGGGGGTACTCGTTGCCGTTCAACGTCGAGAAGGAGAAGATCGAGTTCGTCGGCACGAGCGCGAAGTTCCTGATCGCGATCGAGTGCGGCGGCATGGTCGACCGGCTCGCCGAGAACGGGTTCGACGAGCAGCACGATGCGATCCTCCTCCACTTGAAGGGGCAGCCGGCCCGCTCGACGCGCCGCTTCCTCCGCCGAGCCTCCGAGGAGCTGAAGCTCCCGGTGGTCGTTTTCACGGACGGCGACCCCTGGTCGTTCCGCATCTTCGCGTCGGTCGCCTACGGGGCGATCAAGACCGCGCACCTCTCGAGCTACCTCGCGACCCCGTCGGCGGAGTTCCTTGGCGTGACGGCGTCGGACATCGAGAACTACGACCTCCCCCACGACAAGCTCTCCGACCAGGACGTGCGGGCGCTCCAGGCCGAGCTCACCGACCCGCGGTTCGGGACGGCCGAGTGGCGGGCGGAGATCGAGCTGATGCTCAAGAACGGGAAGAAGGCCGAGCAGCAGTCGCTCGCGAAGTACGGTCTCAACTACGTGACCGAGCACTACCTCCCCGAGAAGCTGACCGAGATGGGGGTCCTCTGATGGTCCCGCCCGCCGGACCCTCGTCTCCCGTCCGCCGATAGGTTTTAGAAGGAAATCGTGGGTCGCCGGCGCATGGCGTGGAGTTCGGGGCAGAAGTACCTCGCCGAGTTCGTCGGAACGTTCGGACTGCTGCTCGCCGTGGGCGGCGCCGCCGTGTTCAGCCTCTCTGACGTGTTCGACCCGCTCGCCCGGGTCATCTTGATCAGTCTATCGGTCGGGTTCGGCCTCATCGGTCTCATCTACGCGTTCGGTGACATCTCGGGGGGCCACTTCAACCCCGCCGTCACGATCGCGGCGTGGGTCGCCGGACGGTTCCCGGCCCGGGACGTGATACCCTACATCATTGCCCAGGTCGCGGGCGGGGTCGTGGGAATGGGGGTCGTCCTGGGGATTGCCTACGGCAACTCCTCGTTCTTCCCCACCGCCCAAGCCCATGCGTTGGCATCCCAGTGCTACTCGGCCGGCTCCACCGCGTGCGCGGGATTCAGCTGGGGCGCGGTGTTCCTCATCGAGGTCGCGTTCACGTTCATGCTCGTCATCGTGATCCTATTCTCCACCCGCGGCAGCGGCTCGGCGAAGAACCTCGCCCCCATCGGCATCGGGCTGACGCTCCTCATAGCCAACCTCGTCGCGATCCCGGTCGACGGGGCGTCGATCAACCCGGCCCGCAGCTTCGCCCCGGCCGTCCTCTCGTCGATGTGGTCGAGCGGCAACTGGGCGATCGGCCAGGACTGGATCTTCTGGGTCGCCCCGATCGTGGGCGGCATCCTCGCGGCGCTCGTGGACCGGGGGCTGCGAACCTCGACCGCGTAGGTGTTCGGCCTCTCGCCGTCAGCGCCCGGTGACCCGGGCGAGTCCCGAGGGCGATAGGAGCTCGCTCGCGAGTTCCGCCGGCGCGTAGACGAGGATCCCGTCCGGCCCGTCGGCGCGCCGCCAGTCGATCCCCTGTTCGTGGAACTCGGAGCTTTCGGCGCGGACCTCGATCACCGCCTCCGAGAGGCGGACCGGCACGGTCGACCCGTCCCGGGCCAAGAGGAGGACGTCGTTCGGCTCGTCGTACACGACCCACGCCCGGGGGACCACGAGGCGCAGGTGGACGAGGCGGGGCCGGAACTGGCTCTCGCTCTCGGTCTCGGTGCGCGAGAAGACCGCGTACTCGGTGCCCCCGAGCTCGACCATCCGCTCGAACTGGAAGGAACGCTGCCGGAACTCGAGGACGTTGATCTCGAGGTCGCTCAGGTCGAGCACAGGAGAGCGACGGAACGCCGCCAGATAACGATGGGGAGCGGCCGTCGCCGGGTCCCCGGGCGGCGCGCGCGGGCGGGACCGGCCGGGGACCGGTGCGGTCCGGACCCCCCTTCGACCGCCGGCGGGAGCGGGCCGGCGCGGGCAACCCTAATAAACGGTCGCCCGTACCGCCGCGCGTTCGGACTGAGAGGGAATGAAACGTTCTTCGCGCGTTTGGAAGAAACGCGGCCACATGCGGTGGAAGTGGCGCAAGAAGCGGATGCGCCGGCGCATGAGGGCTCAGAAGATGCGAAAGCAGTAACGGACCCGGGGAACCGGGGCGAACCCCTTCCGACCCTTACCACGTGGCCCGCTCGAGCTGACGGGCCTCCTTGGTCGCCTTCTTCCACTCCCGGTAGTGGTCCCGGCAGAGCGGAGCTCTCCGCCCCTTGTCCGGGAGGCTCGAGAACGCCTTCCGAGCCTCGGTGAGCGACAGGTGGCGGACCGAGGTCGCCCCGCAGCCGGGGACCAGGCACGGTTCACCGTCCTCCGGGGCGGGACGTCGGTCGGCCTCGGGCGTCATCGGCGGGCGCTCCGGACCGCCTCGTCGATCAGTTGGGGGACCTCGTACGGGAGCCGGGCGACGCGGGCCCCGGCCGCCTCGAGCGCCGCGACCTTGGTCTCGGCCGTCCCCTTGCCGCGGGTGATGATCGCCCCGGCGTGCCCCATGCGCTTCCCGGGCGGGGCGCTCCTTCCCGCGATGTAGGCGACCACGGGCTTGGTGAAATGGTGACGGATGTACTCGGCCGCGTCCTCCTCGGCCGTCCCGCCGATCTCGCCGACCATCACGAGGGCGTCGGTGTCGGGGTCGGCCTCGAACAGGGGCAGGGCGTCGACGAACGTCGTCCCCACCACCGGGTCTCCCCCGAGGCCGATGCACGTCGACTGGCCGAGGCCCTTCTCCTTGATCCCGCTGACGATCTCGTAGGTCAGGGTTCCGCTCCGCGAGATGACACCGACGCGCCCGGGACGGAAGACGATGTTCGGGATGATCCCGACCTTCGAGACCCCCGGGGAAGCGATGCCCGGGCAGTTCGGGCCGATGATCCGGACCCCCTTCGACCTCGCGTAGTGGTACATCACGAGCATGTCGTGGAACGGGATGTGCTCGGTGACGACCACGCAGAGCCGGACCCCGGCGTCCACCGCCTCGAGCAACGCGTCCCGCGCGTAGGGGGCCGGCACGAAGATGGACGAGGCGTTCGCCTTTGTCGCCTCGACCGCCTCCCGGACCGAATCGAAGACCGGGACGCCTTCGACGTCCGTCCCCGCCTTCCCGGGAGTGACCCCGGCGACCACCGCGGTGCCGAAAAGGCGCATCTCCCGGGCGTGGACGGTGCCCTGGTGGCCCGTGATCCCCTGGACGAGCACCCGCGTGTCCCGGTCCACGAGGACGCTCATGACCGCCCCCGAGCGGCGTCCACAGCGGCTTGGGCGGAGGCGCGCAGGTCGGAGGTCGACGTGACCCCCGCCGAACGGAGGATCTCGGTCCCTTCCGCTTCGTTGTTCCCGCGGATCCTCGCGATGAGCGGGAACCGCTCGTTCGGGGGCACCTGGTGGATCGCTTCGACCAGCCCCTTCGCGACCGAGTCGCACCGAGTGACACCGCCGAAGATGTTGAGGAACACGGCGGCCGGCTTGGCCCGGGCCATGAGCAGGAACGCTTCGGTCACCTTGTTCGGGTCGTCGGTCCCTCCGAGGTCGAGGAACACTCCCGGGGCGCCGCCGAGCTCCTTCAGGACGTCCAGAGTCGCCATCGTGAGGCCCGCGCCGTTCGCGATCACCCCGATGTTACCGTCCAGCTGGACGAACGCGATATCCTTCTCCCGGGCGACCTCCTCGAGCTCCGTGAGGTCGCCTCGGACCTCGGCGTACTCGGGATGGCGGAACCCCGCGTCGTCCTCGATGACCACCTTCGCATCCAGCGCGACCAACCCGTCCCCTACGACCGCGAGCGGGTTGACCTCCACCAGCTCCGCGTCCTCCTGCTGGAAGACCTTCCAGAGAGAATCGAGGAGGCGGTCGAGCGACTTGGCGTGGGTCCCGGCGAGTCCGAGGACCTTGGCGACGCGACGCTTCTCGTAGCTCGTGAGCCCCGGGAACGGGTCGACCGTCTGTCGGTCGATCTCGGTGTCGGGGACCGACTCGATCTCGACGCCCCCCCGGGCGCTCGCGATGATGAGCGGTAGCCGCTGGGTCCGGTCCAGGGTCAGCGACAGGTAGAGCTCCCGGCCGACCGGGAGCTTCTCCTCGAGGAGTACCTCGCGCACCTTCTCGCCCTTGAAATCCAGTCCCAGGATCGCCGTCGCGGCCGCGCGCGCTTCTTCGGGAGTGTTCGCGAACCGGACCGCGCCCCCTTTGCCCCGGCCGCCGGAAAGGACCTGGGCCTTGACGACACACGGAAGGGGAACCTTCCCGTCCCGGACCAGCGATTCGGCCTCCGCCGGAGAACGGGCTACCTCGCCCCGGGGGAGAGGCACTCCGTACTTCCGGAAGACGTTCTTCCCTTGCCACTCGGCAAGCTTGACCATAGCGATCCTCGGCGCGCGCATGGGGTCGGTCTATTAAGGGCGGCGGTCGGCGAAGGGGCAGGAGAGACTTCCGAAGCCCCGGAGCGAGCTCCCCTCGAGAGTTCGCGGTGAGGGGTCCGGTCGTCACGAACGATCCTCCTCGGTCAACAGTGGGAGTTAAGTACTCGTCCCGAGGAAAGGCCCCGTCCGATGGCGAACTTCCCGGAGCTCGTCGCCCTCTCGACGGTAATGGGCCTCTCGATCTACCTCTCGATGCCGATCATCCTCCGCAAGAGGATGGCCTCGCGGACGATCACGATCCTCAACTCGGCGGCGATCGGGATCCTGGTCTTCCTGCTCGCGGACATCTTCTCCGACGCGGCCCCGGTGATCTACTCGAACTCCTCGAGCGTCTTTGTGGCGAACGCGACCTACGCCATCGCCTTCGCCGTCGCCGTCGTCGGGTGCTACCTCGTCCTGTTCGCGACGGAGCACCGTTCTCACGGCACGAAGACGACCCCGATGTCGCTCGCGCTGATCGTGGCGCTGGCCATCGGCTTCCAGAACCTGACCGAAGGTCTCGTCTTCGGAGCCTCTTGGGCGCTCGGCGCGGTCGGGCTCTCGACAGTCGTGTTCGTCGGGTTCTTCCTTCAGAACGTCACCGAGGGATTCCCCATTGCCGCCCCTCTGCTCAGTCAGTCCGACCGGCGCGTGGGGGTGCTCGCGACCTTCTTCCTCATCGGAGGACTGCCGACGATCATCGGGGGCATCGCCGGGTTCTTCTACAGCAGCACGCTGTTCAACCTGATCTTCGACGCGCTGGCCATCGGGGCCATCCTGTACTCCATCCTGCCGATGCTCCGGACGGCGTTCCGGCCGGCGGAACCGCCCGACGCGACGTACATCAAGCAGCGGTTGACCTATCTCGGCGTCCTGCTGGGGTTCCTCGTCGGATTCCTCGTGAACGCGATCTAGGCGGACCCGGGGTTTCGAGCCCACCGGCCCCTCGCCCGCTCCCAGTCCGAGGTCAATGATCCCGGGACCGATGGCGCCCGGCGCGCCGGGTCCGGTGGGCCGGAGGGACCGGGCTCGCCGAGAGGTTCGCCAGGTCTCGGCCCAGGTCGTCGAGAAGCTTGCCCGCAAAGTCGGCCTTGGGTCCGCGGATCCAGTGGCGACCGCCCGACGGAGGCAGCACGAGGGCGCTCGTCTCGGGAGAACCCATGGAGGCGACGTCGTTCGCGACCACCCAGTCCGCGCCGGTCTCGCGGGCGAGACGACGGCCCTCCTCCTCGAGTTGGGTCGGGGCCATGCCCGACTCCAGCTTGAACGCGACGAGGCGAGCGGGCGGCGGGGCCATCCGCCGGAGCTCGGGCAGCACCTTGGGGGCCCGACGAAGCGTGAGGGTCAGGCTCTCGTGCTCGCGGGACGGGATCTTCCCCGGCCGTCGCTCGAGGGTGAAGTCCGAGAGCGCCGCCGGGACGATGACGGCCGCGGCGTCGCCGAGCTCCGACCGGCGACGGCGAGCGAGCGAGAGAAGGTCCCCGACCCCCCGCCACGAGGTCGTCCGTATCCACGACGGGACCGCCACCTGCAGGGCTCCCGCCCAGAGCTCGACCTCGGCCCCTCGATAGTACGCCTGATTCGCCAGCGCGAGCGCGGTCGTTCCCGAGCTCTCGTTCGTCACCGACCGGACCTCGTCGATCGCCTCGCGGGCGGCCCCTCCGATGATGATCACGCGGCGGCCGGCCCACGGGCCGGAGCCGAGGCGATGCAACACGGCCGCCGCGACCTCCTCGGGTGAGGCGATCTTCTCTTCGCCCTCGGCGGACACGCCGGGGACGATCCCGACCCCCCACGCGCGGAGCTTTTCGAGGTTCTCCTTCACGGCCGGGTTTACTCCCATGTGGCTGTGCATCGCCGGGGCGAGCAGCATGGGCACGCCTCCCCCGAGCGCGACCGAGGCGCACGAGGTGACCGGGGTGTCGTCGATCCCGTGGGCGATCTTCGAGATCGTGTTCGCCGTCGCGGGGGCGACGAGGTAGAGGTCCGCCCGGTCCGCGCCGGGTCCCAGCAACGTGACGTGCTCGACGTTCCCGGTGAGCTGAGTGATGGGAGGGTGGCCGGTCGCGAACTCGAGGGTCTCGGGAGTGACGAGGCGCATCGCCTCGGGGCTCATCACCGCCCGCACGTCGGCGCCGTGACGGATCAGCTCCCGGATCACCTTCGGGAGCTCGATGGCGGCGATCGAGCCCGAGACTCCGATCACGATTCGGCGGCCGGCCAGCAGCTGGCTCGACCGGCCTCGGATAGCGTGGCTCGGATGCATGGAAATCCTCGCGGGGGTCGCCCTCAGAACGTGAGGCGCACCGTGCTATTAGCCCGACCGTTCGCTCACCATCTTAAAGAGGCCGCCGGGCTGGCCGGCGCGATGCCGGCTCCCGAAGGGGTTCCCCCAGCGGGGAACCCACGGCCCGACGCGGCGCCCGCCGACCTCGACCTTCCGATGGTCCCGGCGACGAGCCAGTTCGGCGAGGTCTCCCGACCGGTGCGCGGGCCGCGGGAGGTCGTCTCGCCTCGGACCGTGGGACGGGGCGTGGTCGTCTTCGACCTTGACGGCACCATCCTCGATGACATCGCCCTCATCAGCGTCGTCGCGGCCAACGTGATGGCCCACGCGTTCGGGACCCCCGAAGAGGAGGCCCGGGTCCACTACCTCGCTACGACCGGGATGCCGTTCGAGGCTCAGTTGGCCCAGCTCTATCCCAAGGCTCCCCTCCCTCTGCGAGCGAGCACGGCGCGGACGTTCCACCAACGCAAGGTCACCGAAGCGTACGCGAAGGCCCGCCCGTTCCCCGAGGTCCCGAAGCTCCTGAACACGCTGGACCGCGAACGCTGGACGCTCGTGGTAGCCACGGGAGCGGAGACCGAGATGGCCGACCTGATCCTCGAGCGGGAAGGCCTCCGGTTCTGGTTCGAGGAGGTCCTGGGGTCGGGCGATGGGACCAAGCGCGAGCACCTCTCCGAGTACCGCCGGCGATACCCCGGGGTCCCGATGTTCCTCGTCGGAGACTCCCGGTTCGACATGGAAGCCGCGCTCTCCGTGCCGGGGGTGACCCCGGTCGCGAGGGCCTCTCGACTGGCCGGCTGGACCCTGACGCCGGCCGACCTCAAGAAGTGGGGAGCCGCGTGGTCGGAGTACAGCCTATCGGACCTGCCCACCGCCCTCCCGAAGCTCGCCGCGAAGACGCGGACCTCGACCGCCCGGAAGAAGACGGGTCGGTCGAGCCGGTCGTAGGGCCGGGACCGAGAGTCTCACGATGCGGGGGAGGGCCCCGCGTCGCTTTGAACCCGGGTCGAGGGATCCACAGTCCCCCAGGATAGGCCAAACTACCCCATCCCGGCCACGACCGTTGGACGCCGTGGTCGTAAGAAAAGGTTTCCCCGCTGTGCCCGGGCCAATGCGAACCCGACCCGGGCTCCTCCCACGACTCCTGCTGGGAGTCCGCGGGCCAGCGACCCGGAATGCCGTTTTGCGCGGGGCTGGTCTAGGTCCCGGTCGGTGGGGAAGGCGGTCTCACTTGTAGGCCCAAACGACCGCCTGACCGAAGAACCGCCAGGGAACACCAACGTGCGAGAACCCCGCCCGTTCGAGCGCTGCGACCTCGGCCGAGAGGGTGGACGGATGGTCGAACCGCTCGTGCTCGTGCCAGACCGCCTGCGGGCTGTTCCATCCGAGGGCCCTCTTCCGGCCACCGACCGAAGTGGACGATGCGATCTGGGCCCATCGGGTGTCGAACGTCGGATCCTCTGCGAGGTGGTCGTCCGCGTCCCCGAAGTAGCCTCCCGGGGAAAGACATCGGCACACCCGACGGAAGAGCCGCCACTTCTGCGGGTCCGTGAGGTGATGGACCGCGAGCGCCGAGACGACGGCATCGTACGGTCGCTCCTCGAACTCCCCGAGGTCGCCGGCGACCAGCTCCACCCGGTCGCGGAACGGACGGAGCTTCGCGCGGGCACGGGCGATCATCCGGGGGGAGAGGTCGACCCCGGTCAGCCGGGCGTGCGGGAACTCCGCCAGGACGAGCGAGCTCAGGGTTCCGGTCCCGACCCCGAGCTCGAGGATCCGAAACGCTCGGGTGGGGATGTACGGGATCCCTCCGAGAAGCGTGCGATGGAGGTCGATGTACCCGGGCATCGACGCGCGCGCGGCCCGGTCGTAGTCGGGGGCTTCGCGGTCGAACTCTCGCCGGGACGATGCGGTAGGTGGCCTTCGGACCATCGTCCGGGCAACCGCGCTAGGGCTTAGGCGTTCGGGAGGGTCCACCCCACCGGCAAGACCCCACGACGACCCCCCGGGAGCGGGGGCGCGATTGTATCCAGCTCGGGGGGGGCGGGGCCTCGCCTTCCTCTTCGGGATGCTCGGCGGGGAAATCCGGGGTCGGGAACGCCGTCTCCTCCGCTCTCGGTTAAATCCCCCCGGTGGGGTGTGGGTGGTTGATGGCGCTCACGCCGCTCGCCTCCGTCGACCGCTCGACCTTCCGATGGCTGCGAAACCGGGACCACCCGGTCGCCTTCTCCCTTCTATCGGGCGATTCGACCGCGGCGACCCTCGAGTGGAGGCATAAGGAGGGGTCGCTCGCCACCGCGCGGAGCTCGTCGGACGAGTGGACCCTTAAGCGCGGGGGCTTCCTCAACCCTCACATCACCGTCCGCTCGGGCGACGCCGTCCGGGCTCGCCTCTCCGTCCACCTCAACCATCACCAGATCGACCTGCCCGGCGGTCGGTCGTACCGGTTCCATCGGGCCGGCGTTCTGATCCCGGCGTGGCAGGTGACCTCGTCGGCCGGGAAGGAGGTCCTCCACGTGGAGCCGGCCCGAGAGGGTCGTCACCTTGAGGCGGGCGCGGTCGTCGTCGCCCCCGACGCGATGGACCTCCCCGAGCTGCTACTCCTCGTCGTCCTGTCCTGGTACTTCATCGTCCTCGCCTGGTTCGAGGACGAGGCGGTGGAGACCCTCGCACCGTTCGAAGGCCCCGACTCCCCGGCGACGCACTCGTCGTAGCGACGAGAGGCCTACGGCCTAGCCTCGCGGGACCGCCTGCTTCTTGAGGTCGGTGAAGCACGTGGAGCAGAGGTTGTGCATCTTCGGCCAACCCTCGGCCGGAACCTCGGTGATCCGGGTGATGGGCTTCTGACAGGCGTCGCACACCATCTGGCCGTCACGTATCATGGGGTTCCCGCTGCCGCCGGCTCGGCGGTCCGGAACGCACCAACGGCCCGGGGTACAAAACGGGTGCTGGGGGCTGCTACGCGGCCGGGAAACCGAGCGCCGCGAGCAACCGGGGGATCATGACCTCGTACCGCGGGCCCCCGTCGCCGTGGACCCCGTCGAACTCCTCGAGGTCGACGTGCGCCCCCGCACGCCGGGCCTCGTGGGCGAAGATGCGCGCCCCGATGTCGAGCGAGTACTCGTCCCGGGTCCCACCGTCGACGTAGAAGTAGGCGAGCTTCCGGGCCGCGTCGCGGTACCGCTCCTCGGAGACCATGCGAACCGGGTCCCGGGCGAGCCACTTCGCCCAGACCTCCGGACGGATCGCCCCGGTCTCGAGGTCGAACGGGAGGTCGAAGCGTCCGGGCTCCGCGTCGATCGGCGAGTAGCACGAGGCGTACCCCATCACCTCGAGGGCCTGGATCTCCGACTGGTGCGGCCCGAACCCGCTCACGGGCTCGTGGAGCACCTTCTCGAGGAGCTTCTCGGGGCCGCCGGCCTTGCGGATCTCTCGGAAGGCGATCGGGAAATCGGGGGAGTAGCAGTACTCGAAATACGCGTCCCCGGCGTTCGACCCCACGGCCCGGAAGGCATCGGGGTGCCGCAGGGCGAGCGCCAACGCGCCGTACCCCCCGCTCGAGGTGCCCATCACGGCGGTGGGTCCGGTCCGGTACCGCTCCCGAACGAACGGGAGGACCTCGTTGATCACGTAGTCCTCGTACCGACCGGTGGCCGACGAGTTGACGTACTGGCTTCCCCCGAGGGTGGTGAGACAGTCCGGTCCGACCATCACGGCCTCGGGCGCGAGCCGGCGCCGGATCAGTCGGTCGAGGCGACCCGTGATCGTGTCGGTGAGGTACCTCGGCCGCTGGAAATGCATCCAACCGGCACCGGTGTAGCCGGTGAGCAGGACGATCAAGGGGAGCCCTTCGGACTTGCCGGAGGGAGGCAGGTACACGGGGAGGTCCCGTTCCACCGGGTCTCCCCAGGGATTTCCCTCGAGAACCCGGCTCGAGAATCGGTGGTTCTCCACCGTGCCGCGGATCGGACCCGGAAACACGCGATCGCTCTTCGCTTCCGTCGGGACACGCCAGGACATCGTCGACCTCGCCGACGGGGAGACTCGCCGGGTTCAATACAACGGGGGTCGTCGCGGAAGTCGGCGATGGCGGGAAACCGGTCACGACGAGGGGACGAGGCGCGCAGCGGGGTGACGGCGGCGTTCGGCCGGATCCGTGCCGACCGGAGCCACGGCGCACGAGCGCTCGCCGCCGAGGCGCTCCGGACCCTCGCGGAGCTCCTCGACGGATGGGCCCGCCGACCGGAGGTCTCGCTCCGTTCCACCTTTCGGCGGGTCGCGCGGGCCCTCGAGGAGGCTCAGCCCGCGATGGGCCCCTTCCTGCGCTGGGCCGACGAGTGGCGCCGGATGGCGAGGTCGGGCGCCCGGGAGGATCTGGTCAGGACCGCCCATGCATGGATCCGACGCGAGCGGGCCCGGCTGCGAGCCGAGACACCCCGCCTGATCCGGACGGTCCGACTACGGTTTCCGAAGGACGCCAACCACGTTGTCACGCTGAGCCGGAGCCAAACGGTCCTCCTCGCCCTCTCCGCGCTCGCCCGGTCGCGTCGTCCGACGCGGGTCACGGTTCTCGAAAGCCTACCGGGGGCGGAGGGGCGTCCCTTCGCCAAGGACCTCCGTCGGGCGGGCCTGTCGGCACGGGTGATACCCGACCGAGCGGGGCCCACGACCGTGGCAACCGCTGACCTCGTCCTCATCGGGGCGGACGCGGTCTTCTCCGACCGGTCCGTAGTTCACAAGGTCGGGACGAGGAGTCTGGCAAGGGCGGCGTCGAGATCCGGAGTCCCGGTCGTCGTGGTCGCGGGTCGTTCGAAGTTCACCGGTCGGCCCGCTCCTCGCCGCCCGCTCCCCGCGGAGTTCGACCGGACCCCTTCGCGGTACATCTCCGAGTTCTGGACCGACGATGGCGTCCGGGTCGGCGGAGCAGGACGTCGGCTCCGACCCCACCGTCCTCCTCTTTAGGGGACCCGACATCGGCGGGCGGCGCCGTCGGGGAGGACCCGAAGGCCACTGCCCGAGGGTCGATGGAGAAGCTGCCGGCCGATGCGTTCCGCAAGGACCGACTGCTCCGGGAGGGGACGTGGGTCGTGGCCTTTCTCGCGGATTGGTGCCCGTTCTGTCAGCGGTTCCTTCCGCAGTTCTCGGCCCTGAACGGAAAGAAATCCTTCCGAACGGCCGTGGGCGACGTCACGTCGGAGGAGAGCCCTCTATGGGAGGATTTCTCTATCGAGGTCGTCCCGACGGTCGTCGTGTTTCGAGAAGGGCGCTCCGTGTTCCGTGTGGAAGGCGCCCTCGGGTTCGGCCTTCCTCCCGGGGGCCTGGAGGCGGCACGTTCGGCCGCGCTCACCTCGAAGGAGTAGTCGCGGGACGACGTTCCGTCGTGTTCGCAAGGCGTCGCGGACCTCGGGACCCCCCCGGTTAGGTTCTTAAGGGGCCCGGATTCCGTCTTCTTCGTGACCGCAGCCACCTCCCAACGTCCCGACGCGAGACCCGTCGCCCTGATCACGGGCGGCGGAACTGGGATAGGCCGGGCCATTGGAGTCGCGCTCGCCGACGACGGGTTCAACCTCGCGATCGCGAGCCGTTCGGCCGAGCATCTCTCCGCGGGCGCCGGCGAGCTTCGAGGCCACGGTGCGCGGGTGGTCGAGGTCCCCACCGATGTGAGGATCCCGGAACAGGTCGACCACCTCATCGGGGTGGTCCGCGACGAATACGGACGCCTCGACGTCCTGGTGAACAATGCCGCGGGCAACTTCGTCGCTCCGGCCGAGAAGATCACGACGAACGGCTGGAGGGCGGTGATCGGCGTCGTCCTCGACGGAACGTTCTTCTGCTCGAAGGCGGCGCTGCCACTGCTGCAACGGTCCCCGACGCCGGCGATCGTGAACATCCTCGCGTCGTACGCGGGATTGGCGGGTCCCGGCACCGCGCATTCCGCATCGGCGAAGGCGGGGGTGCTCGCCCTCACCCGGACCCTCGCCGTCGAGTGGGCTCGCTTTGGGATCCGGGTCAACGCCGTCGCTCCGGGGCCGGTGCATACCGAGGCGTCGGACGAACGGCTCTGGGTTTCGGGGTCCATCGAGAAGTCCGTGACGGGCGCGATCCCGCTCGGACGGTTCGGAACTCCCCAGGAAGTCGCCGAGGCGGTCCGCTTCCTCGCGAGTCCCCGGGCGAGCTACATCACGGGGCAGGTTCTCGCCGTCGACGGGGGGCAATGGCTGGGGAATGCGGTCATGGACCCACGGGCCCCGTTCTTCGGGGGCCTCGAGCGGCCACCGCGCTGATCGAACTCGCCGTTACCCTCCCGCGGAGCGGGAGGCCCTTTCCCCGCGGAAGGGACCGATCCAGGACCGACTCCCTCACCGAGGGGCGGGGTTCTCGAGGAGCTCTCGGAGGAACCATTCCATCTTCTCATGGACCTGGACGAACCGCGCGAACAGGTCCGCGGTTCCCGGGTCTCCCAATCGGTCCGCGAGCTCGAAGCCCTTCTTGAGCCCGCCCATCACGCGGCGGTGCGAAGCGACGAGGTGCTCCACCATCTCTCGGGGGGTCGGAGGGAGCTTCTCCTCGACCACGAGGTTCGAGGCTTGCCGTAGTGCCTCCAGGGTGTACCCCGCCGGTGCCCCGAGGATCCTCTGGCGCTCTGCGAGCTCATCGATCATCTCGAAGACCTGCGTCGCGTGCGCATCGAACAAGAGGTGGAGGTCGTGGAACGACGGTCCCGAGACGTTCCAGTGATACCCCTTGTACTGAAGATACAGCTGGACGGCATTCGCTTGCTCTCGCCGAAGGGTCTCGACAATCGAGGAGCTCTCCTTCCGATCCATACCTCCCCTCAGTGTGGAGGGCCCTTTGAGCTCGTCGGCCGCGTCAGCCCGGGTTGACCAACTCCTCACCCCTCCGCCCGAGGTTAGGTCGAACATGTCGAACACCGGCTCTCCCGTTCCCGCATCCTACTCGGCCGCTCCGAACCGTCCTCCCTCGGCGGGGAGTGCCGAGACCCTCGTGCTGGTCGCGCTCATCCTCCAGGTCCTCGGAGCGGTGATCGTGATCGCCCTGCTCTTGCTCCTCTTCGGAGTCACCGCATATCACTTGCTCCGGGTCGCGTGGGTGGTCGCGCTCGTCGCCGGAGTGGTCGGCGCAATCTCGCTCCTCTTTCTCTTCTGCGCGTACGAGTACTCGTACCTTCGGATTCAACGGGGGCAGTACCAAGAGGCCCAAGCCCCGACGCTCGTCATCGGGATCCTTTCGCTGTTCCTCGGGCTGATCCCCGGGGTCCTGTATCTGGTGGGCTACCTGAAGCTCGGGGACGCCGTCCGCGAGCAACAGATTGCGCCGCTCAACTACGGACCCGCCTTCGGATTCCCTACCCCGCCGGGAGCCTCCGCTCCCATGGTCGCCTGCCGGCAATGCCTGAGGGTCTACGTCGTGGGACAGTTCCCCTTCTGCCCGAACTGTGGGCAGAAGCTGGGTCCGTAAGCTCCCACCCAAGACTCTCGCCGGTTTTGCCTGAAGAAGACGCAGAAAAACTACTGCCCGAGGTACGCCGATAAGCCCTGTTCCTGCCCGTTCGAAAACCCGTGGGGGGTTAGAGAATCCCCTCCGTTGAAAGGGGTCGGAGCGGACGAAGCGGGGGCGGGGAGATAGGTAAGCTGCCCCCTGTCGGCGGTCCGAAGAACCCTCGCTGTATCCTCCCTGCGACCCTTCCACGATGGGCTAATCTATTCCCGGGCCCCGCGACTTGGAAGCGCGGTGCCGAACCCGATGACCGGAGACTTCCAAGCTTCCTCCTTAACCCGACTCCTGGGTCGATTCGGACGCCTCCTCCCCTCCGCGCCCGGATTCACCACGCGATACGGCCTCCTTACGCTCCTGGTCTACGTCGCGGCGGTCGTTGGGTTCGTGGCCTTCGCCATCCAGGTCGAGCTCCTCCTCGGCAACCCGCTGGCCGCTCCGCGGGCTCCCGGTGTGGCCCGAAACGCCACGGACGCATTCTGGCACCTCGCGACGGCGTTCGCTCTTGTTCTTCCGACCCGGCGACGGGGAGCCCTTTGGTTGGCGCCACTGCTCGCGCTCGGTCTCGACGTTGACCACGTGTTCGGTTACTACCTCCCGACGGTGACTCCGCGCTCGGCACACGACCTCTTCTTCGTAATGCTTGTGGGCATTCTCCTGTACCTGATCAGGGGCCGACCCGCCGCGCTGATCGCTGTGGGCGCTACAGTGGGCCATGTCGCCGTCGACGGTGGATCGTTCCCCTTCCTGGGACCTCTCACTCGGACACTATTCCCTCTCCCCTTCGTCGCTCAGGCGGTGCTCGTCGTCCTCGCGGCCCTCCTGTTCTTCCTCGCCTTCGAGCCGCTGTCGGCACTTCGCAAGAACACGAACTGGATGCCCCTCGTGGTGTCGTGCGGAATCGTGGTAGGGGCAGTGTATTTCCTTCTGCCGTTACTCCCTGCCCTCTCCTCCTTTTGAGGAAGGTCAAGCGAACCCCGGGCGGACCACGAGCCCAAGCGACGACACAACCCACCCCTCCTCGCGGTCGATGGCGGGACCGCGAGGAGCGCGCGGGGCGTTCTGACGACGTTCGAAACAAGGCCCTCCGCTTTGCCAAGGGACACGATTCGAGAGGAGGACGGAGAACCTCATGTCTCCTCGGTGCGAGCCTTGATGTTCTCTGGACCGCCGATACCGCGCTCTTATATTCTTCAGCCCGGGGACAGGCGGGGGCAGCAGCCCGGCGCGGTCGCGAGCTCTAAGGCGACGTTCAACAACCCTAACTATTCACCGTCTCTGCAAGGAACGAATCCCGGCATCGAGCTCACAGCGACGCTGGTCTGTGGCGGAGGAGGCGAGGGATGGTAAACGCTGCGATTGAGGTGACCGAAGCACATGCTCGTCCGTCGTTTTTGTCGGACTTCATCCTGGGTAGCGAGGACGGGATTGTCAACGTTCTCGGGATCATCCTTGGACTCTCCGCCGCGACCAACAACATCCGACTGATTATCATCGCGACGCTCGCGGCCCTCGCCGCGGAATCCATCGCGATGGGGATGGTCGCCTACACCTCCACTCGGGCTCGACGACGAGTCTATCTCGCCGAGTCGACCCGGGAGATGCGCGAGCTGCGCGACACACCGGATGAAGAGCGCGAGGACGTGCGCAGAATCCTTTCCGGCTGGGGCTACCGGGGCAAGGACCTCGAAGGTCTCCTCGCTCAGATCGAGGCAAACCCAAAGGCGATGGTAGAACTGATGCTCGCCTTCGAACTCAAGCTTGCCCCGGTCGCACCCAGCGCCCCTCGAAAGAGCGGATTGCTAGTGGGCGGTGCTACCATCTTTGGCCACGGTATTCCATTGGTGCCGTTCTTCTTCGTGGGAACCAACGTGTTTCTGGGCGCCATTCTCGCCATCGTGGCCAGCGCGGCGGCCCTGTTCGGCATCGGCTGGTACGAGTCCAAGATCACCATTGGGGGCTGGTGGCAGAACGGGCTCCAGTTGGTTGGAATCGGACTTGCGGGGGGCTTTGCGGGATACTTGATCGGCCATTTGCTCGGGACGGCACCTGGCGTTGGACTGTGACCTCCTCGAATCGGGGGGCGACGGCGATCGAACTTCGGCCTGGATCCCGGGGACCGCCTTCTCCTGCAAATCACTCCGTCACTACATCGCAAGGGGACCGGAGGATGGGATGCGCGCGCGGTCGATTACCGACCGCGAGGAGCGCGCGGAGTCAAGGGAAGATCGGTATCGAACCGTGATCGTCCCGAAAACCTATCCCTCATGGGCGCCCCGAGTTCTCCGCTGGGTTAATGGTTCGGCGGAGTATTCGATGAGTGAGGACGCTTGATGCCCGACGGGCCACCGTGGGAATGGGTGGACGGGGACGCCATTCGCTTGGCGCGGTACAGCCTCATAATGGGGGTGCTCTTGGGGGTGGCCTCCCTGCTGTTCCTGGCCTCCGTCTTGAATAGCCTGGCCTTGGCAGGCGTTCTGTCTGCTTCCCCCGTTCCGTTCTGGCTCATGAACGTGCTCACGTGGTGCCTGCTCGTACCCTTGTTTCTCTTCTTGTACCTCTTCAATCCGAGACGGTTTCCTATGGTGGGACGGCTTGGAATCTCCCCGGTGGGACTCCGCATGGTCTTCCCGCTCTACAAGGTGACAGTGAAGTGGGGAGCAGTCAATTGGGTGGGCCCCGACTGGGTCGAAGTGAACCTAGGCAGGTGGGGATCTCAACGATACAGACTGACTTCGGATCAGGTACAGCGGCTCGCTCGGTTTACTCAGCCTCGCTGAACTGGCCGAGAAGCGTCGCTGGACTAACGAACGGCACCCGCGTTCGATGACCGACCGCGGGGAGCGCGGGGGACGCACGGAGGGAGACACCGCTCCCCATCCGAAAACCTACCCTTTCCGACACGGTGGTTCAGGACCGGCGCCCCTGCGCGGCCCATCAGTCGAGTCGATCGTCGTGCACGAGGCGCTTGCCCAAGCTGGCTACATCATCGGTTGTGTAGCCGATTCTACGGTAGAACTCCAGTGCACGCTGATTGGAGGTTCGAACCTGCAAGTTGATTTTCGGGCACCCTGAGTCGCGCAGCAGACGCTCTGCCGCGTTGACGATGTCTCTTCCCAAGCCCTTCCGTTGATACCGAGGGTCGACTGCCAAGTAGTTGAGCCACCCTCGATGTCCTTCGTACCCCGCCATCACGGTCGCGACGAGTTGGACGCCGACCAAGCCTACTAAGAACAGGTCGGGGCGGACCTCCAGCTTCCGTCGAATGTCTTCGTGCGGATCGTTCTGGGGCCGGACCAACCCGCATCGATCCCAGAGCGCGACGACGGGTCCCTCGTCCCTTGGTTCAAACGGACGGATGTACATCGGCTCTTCAGCGGTCCCGACTGTGGCAGCCACGCTGCAGTGAGCCGTCCTCATTCATGACCTCTACCTATTCTCACAGAAGGCACCCCTTAGCGGACGCGAAGATTGACGCGAATCCGGACGAGGGAGTTGCGGACGCAGGCCGCCGCGACCTTGATGTGGGACGCGCGCGACCGATGGAGGATCGCAATCAGCGCGCGAGGCCGCGGGAGAACTCTACCAGTTCGGACCTGTCCGCGCGTGAGGCCCGCGGTCCGGGGCTTAATCTAACGGAAGCGGTCTTCGGCTTGCAGTTCTTTCGATACGACCTCAACCTCGCGGAAGACCCGCAACAGGTTGCCGCCCAGAATCTTGCGGCAGTCTTCGGCGGAGTAGGCGCGGTCGAGCAGGGCCTGCGTGATCTTGGGCAGGTCGGCGGGCGAGTCAAGGCCCTCCGGCAACTGGCCGCTGACGCCGTCGAAGTCTGAGCCCAGGCCGACGTGGTCGACGCCCGCCACCTTGGCGATGTGGTCGATGTGGTCGATAAGCATCGAGAGCGGCGGGCGGGGAATCCTGTCCATATAGCTGCGCTGGATCTTTTCTTTGTCGACGTAGGTAAACTCGCGGCCCTCGGCTTTGGCGTTATCCTTGGCGTCTGTGACGGCTTTGTCTTCTTCAGGCTTTAACGCCTTCATAGCGTTCCGATAGGCCTGGGAGACGAAACCGGAGAAGAAGTTGACCTGGACCACACCGCCCTTCGATTTGGGTCCACCGGAGTTGGCCACGGCGCGGAGCATGGTGTCGGTCATGTTGCGGGGATGGTTGCATAGGGCGCGCGCCCCGGAGTGGGAGGCGATGACCGGGGCGCGGCTGATTACCAGCGTGCGGTAGAAGGTGTGGTCGGAGACGTGCGAGACGTCCACCATCATGCCCAGCCGGTTCATCTCGTAGACCACGTCCTTGCCGAACCTGGTCAGGCCCTCCTTGGTGTGCGAGACGGTCTTGTCGTCGATATCGCCGGAGGAGTCGGCCCAGTCGTTCGAATTCGACCAGGTGAGGGTCATGTAGCGCACGCCGAGGGCATAGTACTGGCGCAGCAGGGCGAGCGAGTTTTCAATCGAGTGGCCGCCCTCGATGCCCATCAAGGCCGCGAATTTGCGTGCCCGATGGGCATGCTCGATGCCCTCGGGGGTGGCTACAAAGACAATCTGGTCAGGATGTTTAGCCACTTGGTGCTTGACGGAGTCGATCAGCTCCAGCGTGCGGCGGGCGTACTGCCCCTTGTAAAACGTGGGCTCGACCCAGATGGAAAAGAACTCCGCGCCCAGGTTGCCCTTGTGAATGGAGTCGAGGTTGAGGTTGCCGCCGTTCAGCGGATCGGCAAGGTCGAAATGCTCGCCCACAAAGCGCTGCGGAGTGTCGGCGTGGGTGTCGATGACGATGGCGGATTTCTGGACCTGGGCGGCAGTGAGGGCCTTGGGGGTCATCTTCCGGGTCGCTTTGGGGGTAGTTTGTTCGGAGACAAAAAGAGGAAGGGCGAGCAGCAGGATGGTGGCGGAGATACCCCGTCCAAAACCCACTCCTTTCCGGACGCCGGGATTGATTCGGATCCGAGCGAGGGGACGGCGGCCGCCGCGACCTTGATATGGGGCGCGCGCGACCGATGACCCGACCGCGAGGAGCGCGCGAGGACACGGTCACGTCGCGCCCCGTACGGAAACCCACCCGGTCCGACCGCCGGGGTCAGGAAAGTATATCTTACCCGAGTATGGAGACTGCGCAGATTGCGGCACCGATGACAAGCAGGGGGACTCCGACCCAGGCGAGTCTCTCGTCGGTCCACAACGCCTCGGTCGCGAAGTGCGCGGACTCGCCCTCGATTCTCGAGCCGACCGCGGCGAACAACGCACGGTCTTCGTCGTCTACTGGTTCGTAGGTCCCGTGCCGTCCGGTCCCCCCCGATCTGGACCGGCCGTACTCAAATTTGTATCGACCTCGCAAACCCGCGTCCCGTGCTTGATGAGTGAGGTTCCGAATCCGTCTCTTCTCCCTTCGCGCCGACTGGGGATTCAGATAAGTCCAGGCCAACTCGATTGCTGCAGCCGCACCGAGCAAGATTCCGGTCACGAACAGCTGGCCGTTCATCAATCGAGCTCCACAAACCCGGAGATGGCGTGCTATCCCCCAGTACTATTCGGCGTTTTACACCAGCCTTCCACCAAGGATAGTTCGGAGAACACCGCGCCGAGTTCACTCCGTCCGAGCTTCTTGGAAGGCGCGCGCGTTCGATGACCGACCACGAGGAGCGCGGGGTCCTCGTTAGTCGCCTAGAGTACTTGTCCTCGGCCAAACCACTTTTCTCGGACATGAAACCGGCCCGCCACCCGCCCGGGAGGGGGTCTTTCCTCGGCGGAACGCCCGCTACTCTAAACCCGTAAGCGCAGGTGCGCCCAACTCCTTCCGTGGGTCTCTCCGCCCTACGCGAACGGACCCGGGGCCGATTCCGGTGCCGGCTCGGTTGACCCCGGGTCCGCGACGGAAGTGGAATCCCTGCGTGGAGGTGCCTTGGGCAGGCGCCCTCGGAGGAATAGCACGAAGACGAACGCGACGGCGAGCAACCCGAACATTACCATGAACGTCTGGTCGTACGAGGTGATGAGCGAGCCCCTGAACGAAGCTAGGTAACTCGCACACAGTGGGAACGGAGGGTTCCCCGTCGAGCACGCGGCGCTGGGAGAAGGGTCGAGCGATGTGAATTGGGTCTGCTGGAACGAAGCCAGCACCGACAACCCTACCGCGCCGCCTAACGATTGGAGGAATTGGATCAACCCTCCTGCTTCCCCGACATCCGCCTTTGCCACCTGGCTCTGAGCGGCGAGCAAGTAGACCGGGAAGGTCAGTCCGACCCCGAAGCCGAGGGGGATTAACGGTAGAACCAGACCCCCCACGGGGATTACGACGAACTGGAAGGTCCACAGGGGTGTCGTAGCCGAAAGTCCGGTCAGGCCGGCCATTCCGATCATCCCGATGATCAGCCCGAGAACTGCGACGACGCGGTAAGGGAGCCGTGTCAGGAGCTGTCCGCCCAGAACGGCTCCGAAAACGAGGGGTATGATGAGAAAGTAGAGGATGTCCCGGACCGTTTCCGAGGTGTCGGTAGCGCCCGGGACGAGCGCGAACCCGACCACGAAAGTGAGGAACGTCGCGACGGGGAAGAACACCATCCCGATGAAGAAGGTCGACCCGCCTCCCGCCGCCATGACCCGGTGCGTGAAGAGCTGAATCGGAACCAATGGGTTTTCCGCACGGAGTTCCCAGATCAGGAAGACGACGATCAGGAGCGCCCCGAATCCCAGCAGTCCGATTACCCGAGGGTCGGTCCAGGTCCAACCGCTATCGGCGATCTGATAGAGGGGGAACATCACGGCGCCCACCCACCCGGCCAAGAGTCCGGCACCCGCGAGGTCGAATCGTCGGACGCGCTCGGGACGAAGCGGTCCCAGAGTAACCGCGATGAGGGCGAATCCGACGAGACCGATGGGGATGTTCACGTAGAACACCCAGCGCCAGGTCGTATAGGTCACGATGGCGCTGCCCAGGAGTGGCCCCGCGACGACGGCGATGCCAAAGACTCCCGAGAGGGCACCGATCACTCGGGCGCGGGTCTCCGGGGGGAATACCACGGCCACGATCGCGATCCCGACCGGGAAGAAGCCGCCGCTTCCGAACCCCTGAATGGCGCGGAACAGAATGAGGTCGGGAAGGTTCAGGCTTAGCCCGGAAAGGACCGAACCCGCGATGAACACCGCGAGGCCGGCGAGGAACACGTTGCGTCGGCTCCAAAGGTCCGACAGCTTGGCAAAGAGAGGGATGCTGGTCGTAGAGGCGATGACGTACGCACTGATCACGAACGTACCGCTGCTGTTCGGCTGACCAAAGTCCAGGAGGATAGTCGGGAGGGCGGTAAGCGCGACGAAGTTGTCGAGCGCGCCCATCAGGAGGGCGAGAATGATTCCGAGGGTGACCAGGAACTCAAATCGGACGGTCGGGGAACCGGGTGACCCGTTCGCGGTCAGCGGTTCCGACCCCCGTTCGGAGGATTCGTGAGGGCGGTCAACGGTCGTTGGTCCCTCCGTCGATTCCCGAACTTCCGCGGGTCCCGAGAATGGCCATCCCTGCGTACCCTATTATGAATAGTTCACTCGCCACCGAGCAATCAACCCGACCGCGAGGCGCGCGCGGAGGCGCATTCCCCGGCCGTCTGGTCGTGCTAAATCGGCTCCTCGAACATGCCCGGTGCTGCTCCCGTCGATCTCCTGCCCCTCGGCTTACTGGGAGCCGACGGCAAGCAACAGGTGCCCGTAACGCGGACGTTAGCAGACCCTGTAGCGGTCACTTCTCCGTTATATCCCCTCCGCCGGCTCCCTTCGATGGTAGGTGTGTCGAATGACCGGATGGTACAAGGCTGCGGACGCGAAGGAGCTGCCCCAAGGAACGATGAAAGGAATCGAGGTCGCGGGAGCGAAGGTCCTGTTGGTACACGGCTCTTCGGGGATTCGTGCGTTCGAGGACCGGTGCGGGCATATGTCCGCGCCCATGAGTATCGGCACGTTCAAGACCGGCGTACTCAAGTGCGCCCTTCACGCCGCGGTGTTCGACGCCGAGACCGGGACGGTTCGCGGACAGCCCCAGATGCACGCGCCCGGGGCCGGGCAACTTCCCCCGGAACTGATGGAGATGATGGCCGCGATGGGACAGATCATGGCCCAGATCCGTTGCGAGCCTCTTCGACCGTTTCCGGTCGCTGTGGAAAGCGGCCAGGTAATGGTCTACGTTTGAACCGGCCCGGTGCCTAGGTTCCGGTTCGAAGGGAACCCTGAACGCGCGCTAGGCCGGAAGCGTGCTTCCCGGGCCGGGACCGCTCGACCGGAGGCAAGGATTCCAGACCTCGCAGCGGGGACGTACTCCCGTCGCTTAGTGCGCCGACGAAAACGGGGCTTAGGCAAACGACCCTTCTTGCCATGTATTCGTACCCGTGAGGGGACCGGCTTCCTTCGCGCCCACCAACGTACTCGCTCTGTATGAATTGGTCCTGTGAGGACAGGAGTCCAAAACCTCGGGCTGCTGAATACGGATTAAGGTACGGTAATTATAGCGGTACGTCCAGCCACTTTCGCATGCGCAAGGCGGATTCCCCCCGCACCAGCCCGCGATTCCGGCGGGTGAGGCCCCGTCCTGAGGGCCCGACTTCGGCGAGTACTATGTCGGTTCGGCGGGTCATTTTCACTATGCCCTCCGGGTCAGTTCCCTACTCCCGCCAACTTCCTCAGAGCATCACGGGTCCATCGGAAAGAACATGAACCGAAAAGTGATAGCGTCGCTAGCTGCCATCGCCGCAATCGCCGTCCTGATGATGTCAGTCGCGGTCGGACTGACCCAAGGTGCGTCCAATACGTCAACGAGCGCGGGCGTAACCACGACGACCCAGAGTGCCGCTGCGACCGGAACGAATGGCCTTGCCTCTACTACCACGGCGGCCGCCTGCCACTCCCAGGCCGCGATTCCACTCGGGGCCGCTGGGAACTTCCGCGTCCTGGCGGGGACCACGGTCACCAACACCGGCGCCACGGTGGTGCACGGCAATCTCGGAGTTAGCCCCGGTTCTGCCGTTACGGGTTTCCCACCGGGAAAGGTTACCGGGAAGATCGACAAGGCCGACACCGCCGCGGCTCTGGCCCAAAAGGCTCTGCTCACGGCTTACAGCGACGGCATGGGGCGTACGAACTGCCCGATCAAGGTCGCGGGGAATATCGGCGGGAAGACCCTCACCCCAGGACTCTACCGCTCCACGTCATCTCTCTCCATCTCCTCAGGGACGCTGACGCTCACCGGCAAAGGGGTCTTCGTCTTCCAGATCGCGTCCAAATTCGTCGTGACCTCCGGCCGTCACGTCGTCCTCGCCGGGGGGGCTCTCGCGGCCAACATCTACTGGTTGGTGGGCAGCTCGGCCACTCTCGGGTCCACGTCGGTAGTGTACGGGAACATTATCGCCCACAAGTCGATCTCGATGGCGACCGGGGCGACGTTGCACGGCAAGGCGCTGGCGCACCTCGGAGCGGTGACCTTGGAGGGAAACACGGTTGCTGCCGTTCCCTTCTCGGCAGTGACCGTCTCCACGACGGCCTCGATCCTCACGCCCGCGTCGATCCTCGCGAGGTTCACTCCGTAATTGGAAACGTCCACCCACCTCGGACCGAGACCACCGGGAAGGATCCTTCCGCCGAAGTCCGCACGGCGCGTAGGGCCTTTCCGGAAACCCCTTCGAGTCGAACAACCCTTTGAGCCCTGGGTCTTCGTGATCGCTCGTTCACCCGTCGGTTCCCCTTGAAAATGACCTTCCCGATTCTCCTTGAGCTCGTGCTAAGGCGGGTGTGTCGGGCTCCCGTCTCCGCCGAGGGGCGATCTTCGTGCTCTCCTTCTCTATCCGCCGGACAAATTCGCTTGCGCCGTTGATCGGGCGGGTCCCTATGAACCCGGTCCTCGAGCTCGACCGACGGGGCCCGCACCGGCCCGCTGAAATATCTTGATGGCATGTTCCGCGGGAAGGTCAACCCATGAAGGTACAGTTTTGTGGTTCCGTGGACGCCGACGGGGCCGCGGACGAGTTCATTCTTGCGTTCCTCGCCCGCCACAAGGGAGGTTCTGTGACCGCAGACCAGGTTTGGAAGAGCCTGCGTTCTCGAGGCCTGACTCCGGCGGATGGACGACCGACCGCTCAAAATGACCCGGACGACGGGGCTGCAATCGCGGAGATTAGCCGTCGATTGGAGAAGTGGTTGGATGAGGGGCTGGTGGGCGGAGAATCGGAACCGGAGTCCATCACCGGGGTACGGCACTTTTGGGTGCTTGGCAACCCGCTGACCAAGGGCTAGTTCGGGTCGGTACGATCCCAACGGCCGAAGCCTGACACAACACCCTGGCGTCGCGATAGTCGACGCGGATTCCCCCGCGGGCTTCGGTCGACGGCGAACGGGTTCGCCGCATGGCGCGTGGGGGGTGCTCGCGATGAGGGTCGGAAAGACCCGACGTGGAGGCGCCGATGCTGAGAAGGGCCCCTTAGCAGGGAGCGACCGTTACGCCTTCGCAAAGCACGGGTTGATCCGTATCGGAGCCAGGGGACGATGGCGCGTTGCAGTAGAAAACCCACCCTTTTCAACGAGCGCGGCGGACGTTTCCCCCGGCCCCCGTGGCTCCGCCATAGGCACGTCCTCCTGCTGGGTGAAGTCCCCGAGGGGTCCGCCCGGTCGAGGAAGGTGGGCTTTCCCATCCCGGTCGGGGAGCGGCGTTAGGTGCTCGGAACGTTCCTTTCCACGAGGAAGCCCTGGACCGTGGCGATGAACACGTCCGGGTCGCTCATGTGCGGGACGTGGCCGACTCCGGGGAGCGTCCGGAGGGTGGCGTTCCGCAGACGTTCGGCCAAGAGGCCCGTAATGCGTTGCAGAAAGGGAGGACTTCGCTCCCCGGTCGTGAGGAGCACCGGGATCAGCAGCTCAGAGAGGTCGGCACGGTTCGGCCGGGTCGTCTCGGGGTCGTCCAGTTCCTCTGCCCATCGGCCCATGTAGCGCAGGACGCTCCGCTGCACCTCGGGCCGGAGTCGGTCCCAGGCTCCCTCCTCCGCCGAGAGCGCGTCCGCGATCTCGCGCGCGCCCGTGTCGGGGTGCCCGGCGCGTACGACGGACTGCACCGCCTTCGTGGCGGTCCACAGTCGCTCGGCCTCGGGAGCGGTCGCCGGGTCGTCCTCGAGAAGGCCGACGAACGGCGGCTCGTGGAGGACGAGGCTGCGGACCATCTCCGGTCGGTCGGTGGCCAGTCGCAGGGCGACGGCCGCGCCGTAGGAGTGGGCGATCACGTGGGCCGGGAACAGGTCGATCGCTTCGAGGAGCTGCGCGAGGTCGGTCGCGTCGTCCCGGACCGGGTGGGTCCGGACCGGACCGGTGCTCTCCCCATGACCCCGCCGGTCGTAGACGAGGACCCGTAGCGATGGCGCGAGCCCCACACGAACCGGTTCCCAGATTCGGGCGTCGGAGAGGGAGCCGTGGACCAGTACGGTCGGGTCCCCCCTCCCCGCCACGTCGTATCGGAGGGAGGCGTTCGGGAGGGTGGCAATAGGCATCGGTCTCCGTGGCCGCCCCGCGAGGTCCCCAAGGGACGTCGAGCGACCCGAGTCGAGCCGCGGCGAAGGTCATAGCCTCGGCGGTCAGGAACGGCCGCCTCTTCGCGCCAACGGTTTTGTAGGGAGCGCCCCGTCCCGGGCCCGGCGATGATACCGTGAGCCACCTCTTTCAGCGTCCGCTCTGCGAGATGGGGCGGGCGTACGACTTCGCCTTCCGACCCACCGTGGGTGACCCCGGGTCCGAGGACGGCGGCGGGTGCGACGATCGGCCCCATCGGATCGAGCTCTACGCTGCCGGGGCGGACCGCTCGTCGACCGACGCTCCGTGGCAGGCGTTCTCCGTCTGCCCCGAGCACGAGGCGCAGCTCCGTCGGTACGACGAGCGGCTCGCGCAACGAGGTCTCCCTCCCCGCTTCCGCACGGTCGCCCCGGGGTCGACCACGACCGGTCGCGGACGATAAACGTCCGCGCCCCTCTGCCCTTCCATGCCCCTCCCGAGCGGCACCTCGATCGCCTCGCGCGTTCGACTCAACCAAGGACCCGAGATCCCGTGGCTGGGCCTAGGGGTCTTCCAGTCAGAACCGGGTTCGGTCACCCGGAACGCGGTGACGTACGCCCTCGAGGCGGGCTATCGCGCGATCGACACAGCCGCGATGTACCGCAACGAGGCCGATGTCGGGGAGGCGGTCCGGCACAGCGGCCTCGCTCGCGACGAGGTGTTCGTCACGACGAAGCTCTGGCACACCGACCACGGCTTCGACCCCGCCCTGAAGGCCGGTCGGGCGAGCGCCGAGCGGCTCGGTCTCGGCCCTATCGACCTCTACCTCATCCATTGGCCGCGGGCGAACTCCCCGCAGGACCGCCTCGATTCCTGGAAGGCCCTCGCTCAGCTCCAGCGGGAGGGCGTCTGCCGGGCGGTCGGCGTCAGCAACTACACCGTCCGGCACCTCGAGAACTGCGTACCCACTCCGACGTCGTTCCGGCCGTCGACCAGGTGGAGTTCCACCCGTTCGTCTTCGACCCGGAGCTCCTTCGGTATTGCGACTCGCACGGGATCCGCCTCGAGGCCTGGTCGCCACTGACGCGGGGCCGACGGATGGACGACCCCACGATCCTCACGATCGCGGCGGCGCATCACCGCACGCCGGCCCAGGTGCTCATCCGTTGGGGGCTCGAGCACGGGATCCTCGAGATCCCAAAATCGGTCCACCGCGAGCGGATCCGCGAGAACGCCCATGTCTTCGACTTCTCCCTGTCCGCGACCGAGGTCGCGGCCTTGGACGCGCTGCGCGGGGGCCCCCGGGTCGGCCTGTGGAATCCCGCCGACATTCCGTGACCGGGAGCCGCGTCGCAGGATAGCACGACCGCCGGCCGGCGAACGGGGTTGTCCTCCACGAAACGACTTAATATATTCCGCGTCGGTGCGACTCCGGGAAGTCCATGGTCAGTGTGGAAGTTGCCCATGAAAAGTGTACCGGCTGCAGCCATTGCCGGGATGTCTGTCCGGTGACCGTTTTCGAGATGCAACCGCGCGAGAACTGGCCGAACGTCGTGGACGACCCGGCGGTCGCCGCGAAGTTCCAGTTCCGGGCGGAGAGGTCGGCCGTGATCCACGGACCGGACTGCATCATGTGCGAGGCGTGCCTCTTCGAGTGCGAAGGGGAATGCATCACGATCGTCGACGACGAGGGCACGACCCACCAGTCTACCTACAAGTAGGGTCCCCCGTTCGTTCGGACCCGAACGCGTCCTCCTCCGGACGCTCGGTCGCGTTCGCCTCGTTCAGATCGGGTGCTGGACCGGTCGATAGAAGGTCGAGCGCACCTCGGCCGGGCCCCCCTGCGTCGGGAATCGCACCCGGACCGCCGGGGACCGGCCGAACATCGTGAACTCGAGGGAGTACCAAACGGCGACCCAGGTCCCGGCGGCCTCCTCGAACGCCTCGCCGAAGTGGTAGGTCGTCTGGAGGACGCGGCTTGCGTGTCGGGCGAGCGGATACGACCATTCGAGGGCCTCGGTCGCGGAGGTCGGCGTCCCCGCGTGGAGCACGGGCTCCATCGGTCCTTCGACGCTGAACGGACCGTCGGCGATGCCCCGACCGAGCCCGTAGCGGGCCCAGGTCGTTCTCAGGCGGCCGTCGCGCACGGTCTCCGAGAGGAGGAGCCAGGAGAACGGGTTCCCGGTGGGCACCGGCTCCGCCCGCTCTCCGAGGATGTTCCGATGGCGGCCGATCGCGGCGCGCCCGGCGAGGCGGATGCCGAAATACGCGACGAAGAACGCGGTCAGGACCCATAGGGTCGCGACGTAGACGCTGAGGGCGACGTGGTTCCGCTCCACGTCGAGGAGAACGTAGAACCCGATGACGGAGACGACGAGGGTCACGAAGCTGATCGCCCGGTCGGCGTCGATGTGGAGCCTCTTGTCGGAGAACGGCAGGAGCGGCGGGACGGCGAACTGCGTGAACCCGTCCTGGAGGATGTGGGCGATCCCGCCGAGTTCCATCGCCGCGAAATAGATGAGGAGAGAACCGGGGAGGATCATCGGCGCGAGGAACGCCCCGACCACGGCCACCACGGTCACGCCGGTGAGCGAGTGGGTGATCCCGTGGTGCCGGAGGATCGGGAAACGCTTGGCGAGCGGGAAGAGGAGCGCGTCGGCGTCCGGAAGCCCGCCCGCGAGCGCTCCGGCGGCGAGATACTGGGGTTGCGGCCCGACCAGGCCGTACGTCAGCAGGTAGGCGACAAGTACGTGCGAGAAGAGGTCCACGGCCGCCCCGGAACGGGCTCCCCTAGAGGAGCCCTTCCTCCAACACTTCCACCGACTCCACGTGCGGCACCTTCGCGAGCGCCCGCTCGGTCGATTCGAGGATCCCGCCCGTATCGTTCATCACGACCGCGACGAGGAGCGACCGTAGGCCGAAGGCGATGTCCTTCACCTGCATGCCCCGGACCGTGACGCCGTCGGGAAGGGCGGCGCGGACCGCTTTCGCGACCTCGTTGAGGTCGGTCTCCACGCCCTGCGGCATCACCCGGAACAAGACCGCGACCCGGCCCACGGAGCCTCCTACGGTCCCTCGAAGCCGCACTTCGCGCACCGGTACAGCACGCTCTGGTCCCGGCAGCGAGCGCACCGTCCGATGGTCGTCTCCCCGCAGCTCGGACAGGGGAACTGGGTCGCCCCCTTGGCGGGCACGGTCCGCCCGCAAGAAGAGCAGTGCAGGTCGACTCGTGCCGCCATCCGATCGAGGTCCTTCGTGGGTCAGCGGCGCGCCGCGCCCCGCCGGCGCGCGGCCACCCGGGTAAGGAATATAAAGATGGCCCCGAAGAACGCCACGATTCCGGCGACATACCAGAGCGTGTAGTCCGGTCCGGGCCCGGTGACGTAGACGGTCTGGGAGTACTGGGTCTGCCCGTTGGCGAACGTGACGAGCCCGTGCTCCTGGGCGAGCGATATCGCGAACGTGTGGTCGCCCGTGGACAGCCCGAGGGTCGGGTACTCGAACGTGACCTGGTAGGTTCCCCCGGCCTGGAGGGCCGGTACGCTCACGTTGCCGATGATCGTGCCGTCCAGCGTCACCCGGACGGTGAACGCCGATACCCACGTCGAGGAGGCGACGATGGTCGCCGAGATCACGTACGGCTGGACTACGTGGACGGTGTTGGTGAAGTTGATCGACTGGTTCTGGCCTTGGTAGACGGAGGAGACCATCACATCGATCGTGAGCGTCTCGCTCGCGTTCGCGACCGCGAGGTCCACGGTCTTCGACTGGTTGTTGGTGAACGCGGACGAGGATGGCAGGAGCGTCACGCCGGTGAGGTTGGAGCCGACCACGGTCGCGTAGAACGTGATGTTGCCGACGACGGTCCCGTTCGCCGCGACGGCCGGACCCCCGAAGCCGGAGACCTCGTACTTCGTGGTCGACCCCGTGGCGACGATCGTCGGCCCGGTCAACGAGCCGGTTACGGCGGTCGTCCCGGCCGCGCGGGCGGCCGGGGCGAGGGCGCCCACCGTGGCGAGCACGGCCGGGGCGAGGAGGAGGGCGAGGACGAGAAGGGCCGCGGGCCGGGCGTTCATCGCCGGGTCCACCTCCGCGTGCGCCACCAGCGGTAGGTGAGGATGCCCACCACGAGAGCGATCGCGGGCACGAACGAAAGGAGCGGAACGAGCCAGTCCGGTGGGAGGTTCGGCGCGGCGCCGAGCACCGGGCCCGTGACCGTCACCGGAGGCACGCCGTTAGTAGTGCGGGCGCTGACGGAGGCGATGGGGACCTTCAGCGTCGTGCTCGCCGACACGCTCCCGGACGACTCGAGCACGGAAACCGTGACGGTCACCGTCCCCGGGGGGACGAAGATCGAGGAGGTCGCGGTGAGGTTCACGGTCAGGGAGAGGTTGTCGCCCGCCGCCAGGGACCTCACCACCTGATCCGGGGTCAGGCCCGACGAGAGGTTGCTGGCCCAGCCGAGACCCTCGAGCCGCGCGGAATCCGCGATCGTCACGACGACCGTCTCCGCGACGTTCCCCGTGTTGTCGACGTAGAACGGGACCTTGGCGGTCGACGACCCCACTCGGGTCGGGAGCGTCGAAGGCCCGGCCGCGACCCCGTAGTAACCGACCACGTTCACCGTCGGCGCCGGGCGGACCGAACCGACGACCGTCCCGTTCGCCGTGGCGAACTCGATCGTCAGGCCCGGATGGGCGACCGGCGTGCCTGCGGGAACCAGGACACGGACCTCGCCCGAGACCACCGTCCCCGTCGGTCCCGGGAGCAGCGTCAGGTTCGCGAAGCTGAAGTTGAAAGCCCAGTACGAGGGGGTGCCCACGGGGTGGATGGTGACGGGAACGTTGCCCGAGTTGCGGACGGAGAACGAGAACGTGACAGTTCCCCCGGCGTTGACGGTCGCCGAAGCGGGCCCGACCAGGGTACCGGTGACCGCGGTCGTGGGGGCGTAGGCGAGCGAGAGGACCGTTCCCACGTTGCCGTTGAGGACCGTCACGCTCGCCTGCGCCGACACGTTCGTCGCGACGCCCTCGAGGGTCCCGGTGGCCTGGGCCTGAACGAGGTACGTGCCGGCCGGCAGGGCGAGCGCGAGCGGGGAGTTCATCGCCTGGTCCGTGTAGACGGCCCGGACCCCGAGGGAGCTCGTGACTGTCACCGTAACCGGACCGAGGCCGCTGACGGCACCGTTCGGGGGAGCGACCGAGATCGTGTCCACCCAGGTCGGCACGAGAGTGACCGAGACGGACCCCACGGTGGTCGACGGGAACGCCAGGACGCTCACCAGGGCGGCCAACGATTGGGCGGATCCGGACCCCGTCGCGTACAGGGAGTAGGCGCCCGGGACGAGACGCGTCGAGAACGTTCCGGTGGAGGTTGTCAGTACGGTCGCGTTCGTGGAGGGGTACGGTCCGATCAGTCGCAAGGTGCCCGGTACGGTGCCCGGGACTCCCGGAACGACCAAGGTCCCGTTGAACCACACCGACTCAGGGACTCCGGTCAGGGGAACGGGGCACGAGGAGTTCCCGGAGCCGACCGAGCAGGAAGCGCCGGCCGTCGCGCTCCACGATTGGAGGTAGCTGCCGTTCGGTCCCGCCGTGACGGTCGTCCCGTTGACGAACACGACGTACTTCGTGCTCGGGTTGAGCGGCAGGGAGAACGTCCCGTTGACCGCCCCCGCGACCGCCACGGCCCCGTCGGGGTTGACGAGATGCACAGTAGCGTTGAGGGGAACCGTGGCCCCGGAAGGGGTCACCAGCGTGCCCGAGAGGGTAGGGGCCGCCCCCGAGAGGACGAGCGAGGGCGTGACGTTCCCACCGGGGGCGACCGTGACGCGGGAGAGGCTCGCGTAGGTGGTCCCCTTCACGGTGACCGTGGCGTAGGCGGAGTACGTCCCCGGTGCGGCCCGGAACACGCTCTCGAACACAGCACCGTTCATGCTGAGGTTGAGCATCGGTGACGAGAGAGAGACCGTAACGCTCGTCGCGGTCACGCCCGAGGGCAGGGAAAGGACCCCGGTCGCGTTGACCTCGGGGATGACGATGAGCGTCAGTGCGGAACTCGTCGCCCCGAGCGGGATCGTGGTCGAGAGGGTGCTAGAGGGAAGGTAGACGACCGTCCCCGACCCGATGACCGCCCGCGCACCGACCCCGTAGAGCCCAGGCGGCAGGGAGAGCGCGAAGGTCGGTCCCCCCGAAAGGGTTCGGTTCACCGCCGTGGCGCTCTCCGCCGTGAAATTCACCTCGACCGGTGTCCCGGGCGGGAGGCCGAGGACGTTCAACGTCACGGAGACTGGTTGGAGCGAGGTCGGAACGAGCGTGAGCGAGGCGAGCCCGTTCGGGGAGAGGTCGCACATCGTGGTCGGCGTGAACCCAAGGGCCGCCGACCGCACGCAGTAGGAACCCGCCGAAAGCGGGAGCGTGGAGGGGACGTAGAGAACGACCGAGCCGTTGCCGTTCGCGACCGAGGGTATCGCGGGGCCGGTCGGTCCGTCGCTGACGGAAACAGCGGCCCCGGCCGCGGGATACACGCTGCCTCCGGCCAGGACGGCTCCGACCGTGAACTCCGCGCGAAGGGCTGCGACCGGAGAGAGGGGAACCGAGGTAGGGGCGGACAGCGTCACCCCGACAAGCGCCACCGAAACCGAGGACGCTTGGTCGGTGGGCCCTTCGAGGGCGAGGAGGCTGTAGGTCCCGGCGGGCAGGGAGAACGCATACGACCCTCCCGTCGCCCAGGTCACGACCTCGCCGCCGCCCGGCGAATAGGCGATGACCGCGGTCTTGGTCGTGGTCGTCTGGGGTCCTACCGAGGCGACGGTGCCCGAGAGCCGGAGGGCGGGGGAGAGCGTCAGCAGCGAGGAGGAAGAGGCGACGCCGGCGCTGACCGAGGTCGCACCTAGGCCCGTGTACATCTGTCCGTTCACGAGGCCGGCCGCGTAGACCGAGTAGTTCCCGACGGGGAGAACGGCCGTGACCGCGCCGGTGCCCGAGCTCACGATAACCGTGGCGTTCCTCGATGTGTTCGAGAGCGTGGCGAGCGGGGAGACCGAGGCGTTCGAGTACGTCGCGATCGGGGTGAACCGCACGGGGATGCCTGCGGCGAGCCCGCCGTTGGCGGTGAGCACGAACGTCGAGCTCCCCGAGGGGCGGAGGGTGAGGTTCACGCTCAGGTTGGCCGTCCCGGAAGCGATCGTGATGGGAACCCCGGCGGAGCGAAGGTCGGAGTTCAGGACCGACGCGCTGACGGTGTAGTTGCCCGGCCCGACGCCCCCAAGCTGGAACGTACCGGTGGAGTTCGTGGTATAGGTCGAGAGGACCCCGCTCGGGCCGCCCAACGTGACGGTAGCACCGCTCACCGCCTGCCCGCCCGGATCGCTCACCGTTCCGCTCACGAGCGCCGGTCGAAGGCCGGCGGTCGCGTTTGCGCTCGACCCGGGAGTGACCGTGACCGAGGTTTGGGTGTAGTTCTGGCCTCCGTAGAGGACGTCGTAGTTGTAGAGGCCGGGGGCCACGTTCGTGATGTCGAACGCGCCGCTCGCATCGGTCGTCGCGATGTGCCTAATGAGGTTCGATCCCCAGAGGACCACCTGGGCTCCTGGGACCAACGTGTCCCCGGGGGGAGTGTACGTGGTGGTGTTCCCGTTCCGCCAGTAGACGAAGCCTTGGACCGAACCGCCCCCGACGGTGACCGTCTGCACCAGGTTCGGGGCGTTGAGGCTGAGGCCGGTCGCGTCGGGGACGACGATCGACATCGACTTGAGCAGGAGGCTGCCGGCCTGCGAAAGACCCTGGAGCGGGCCCGACGTGACGTTCACGATGTCGTTGCCCGGCGGGAGGACGACAGAGAACGACCCGTCCGGCGCGGTCAGCACCGTCTGGTGAGGAATCCCCCAGCCGTCGTAGACGGTCACCCGGGCCCCGCCGACGGGCGAACCGTCGGGAAGCTGGACGTTCCCGAGGAGCGTCTGGCCGGGGTAGTACTCGAGCATCGTCTCGCCGCCACTGAAGTAACTGTAGGCCCGCGTGTCGGCCGAGCCGTTGACGCGGCTCGCGTCTGCGATCGCCGTAGGCTCGTTCGTCGCCACGCACCTCCCAGCGTAGTTGGGCTGCGAGCAGAGGTAGGCGGTCTTGTAGACGATCTCGAAGTGCTGGAGCATCCAACCGGGCTCGATGGTCGAGTTCATCGACAGGCCCGGGATGCCCGCGCTCTGGCCGACGTCTGTGCCGTTGTACCCGATGTAGATGCGATAGATCATCGAGTCGTAGAACGGGGCGTAATAGTTCACGACCGGGGAACCGACCTGAGTGACTCCCGAGGGCAGCTTACCGTACGGATAGTAGTTTCCGTCCGACCCGAGGACGCTGAGGTTGAAGAACGACTCGGGCATGCCGGTCGCATCGATGATGCGGCCGGTCAGGTCGGCGGGAGCGTAGAAGATCCCCGTGTCCGTGCCGCTGAACGGGAAGAGCCGTGCGTCGGCCATCGCGTAGCGGATCGACCAGCCGGTGTACCCCTGAAGGTCGTTGTAGAGCTTGGCGACTCCGCTGAGGGGGAGGGACGTGGACAGGAAGTAGGCCATCGCGAGGTACATCGCGTTGTCGTGGGTGAGGCTGCTCGGTTCGACGGGAAGGTACCGCTCGGGGTGGGCGACCACGAGGGCGTAGTCCGAACTCGTGTTGACGAGCAGGTTGTGGAGTTCGTTGACGTTGAGACCGTCCGCCGCGAGGATGCGGTTGAGCGCGACGGGAAGGTCCGGGAGCCCAGACGCGCGCTGCTCGGCCTGCAGGAGGGTCGTGGCAAGCACGGCAATCGCCTGAGATTCGTTCTGGGAGAGGAGGAACTGACCCGCGGGGTCGATCCCGTGCTGGAAGTTGTCCGCAACGCTCGGGTGTCCGCCCTGAGCGATCGCTTGGAACCCATAGTCCCACCAGCTGACGAAGGCCGGTCGTTGGGGAGCCGGGAGGTTCGTGTCCTGCTGCGCGAGCCAATTGTACCCGGCGCTATCGTACTCGTCGGGCGTATCGAGCGACGTTCCCGCGGCTCCGAAGTAGTAGCTCGAGGGGTTTGAGGAGTTGAGCTGGAGCCAGGGGGGGATCGTGGCCCCGACCTGGGCCGAGTACGACGCCTTCGTGTTCCCCGGGATGCCGGCGTCGATTGCCACCCAAACGTTGGGGAGGACGAGCACCAGCACGAGCACCATCACGAGGACGTGCCGGGGCTTGAACGCCTTCCGGAAGGCCGAGAACTGACTCCGCCGGTCCGAGAGGGAAGCGGTGGTGCGCCGAAGGTCCCCAAACCCGGCGATGTCGAGCAACCGACGGATCGCCTCGGCGGGCAGCAGCGCGAAGATCGGCGAGCCGATGAGGAAGAACTTCGCCGCCGAGACCGGGAGGTAGATGGAGAGGACCGCGAAGACGAGGAAAACGATGTGGTGGCGCTTGAACCGCCCCTTGACGAGCAGGTACAGGAAGATCGCGAACCCCACGAACGCGAGGAAGAACGTCACGACCCCGTAGCCGATGACCAGCTGGTCGATCGACGGCGCCTGGGCCTCGGCGACGGTCGAGTAGATGAGGGTCTTGACGAAGTAGCCCTGCCCGGTAATGAGACTGGTGAAGTCGGTCGGGTTCACGACCGCCAGGACGCCGACCCCAGCGGCGACGAGGAGTATGAGGAAGGGGATCGAGAAGACCCAGGGGACGTCCCGCATTAGGAGGAACGGCAGCAGGAAGGCAAGCGCGCCGAAGAACACCAACATCGGCAGGTCGAACCACGTCGCGAACTGGTGCTGGACGAGGTAGTAGGGCATCGCCATGGGAAAGCCGACCGCCCCGACGATCGCGGTCGCGACGTAGAGCCCGAACGAATCGACGTGCCGGATCCGCTCGATGACCATCGCGACGACGAGGGAGATCGCGATGACCACCACGGCGTACGTGTACCCCTGCCAGGCGAGCGCGAGCGCGCCGAGGGAGACGCCGGTGAAGACCGCCCATTTCACCGCGGAACGTTCGGTACGTGCGAACGCTCGGAGCGCGGGAAGGTACTGTCCGGGGTGGCGGTATTCCTCCACCCATCGCCGGCTCCCGACCGCCTTGACGGTCCGGATGTACGAATACACGACGACGAGGACGATGAACGTGTAGAATGAGAGGTAGTTTGCGTACCCGAAGATCGAGGAGTCGATGTTGGCGCTCAGGAACGGGAAGATCATCGCCGCGATGAGCCCCGTGCGCCGGTCCGCGACCTCGCGGCCGATGAGGTACACCGGAAACACGCCCAGGGCCGCCCAGAGCGGGGCCTCCAGGTCGAGGAACCAAGCGCCCGCCGAGATGGCGTTCCCCCCGAAGAACGGGGCGAAGACGATCCCGAGGATCGCGTTCATCCAGTCGAAGAGCGGCTCTCGGGGGTTGTACCCTCCCGCCGGGAAGTTCAACAGCGGGTCGAAGACCAGGTTGGTGTGGTTCTGGATGATGTACGCCATCACCCGCGAGTGGTAGTACGAGTCCGACCCGCCGGCGTAGGTGAAGAGGGCCCCCCACTGCGACACGACGGGGTACGTCCAGATCGAGCGGATCGCGAACGCCGTCCCGAAGGCGGCGAGAAGTATGGCCAACGTCCAGCCGTGACGGTGCCACCACCCGGTGTTCGTCGATTCCATGCGCGACCGGCACCCCGCGCCGGCGGCGCGCGAGACCTGGGGGGTGTATAAATAGCCTACTCAAAGAATTCCGTCAGTAGGGGAGCCCCCGGACTCCGGGCCCGCGGAGCGGGAGTTCGGGGTCCGAGAAGCGTCGTGGGAACCCGTCGCCTTTCATTCCACCATGTGAAAACAAGTGGTCGACTCCCTCGAGCCCTTCCGAGGCGACGGAGACCCCGGCGTCCAGCGCGCCGACCCCTACCTCCGGAGGGAGGTGGGTGCCCCTTCGGGAGAGATCTCGGGGGGACCCTCTCCCTCCGGCGGGGCCTCGGCCTTCGGCGGCGCACGGGCCCGGGGGAACTGACCTCAGTGGGCGTGGATTTCGGTCCTGCTGCCGAGACCTGAATTTTGTTGACTGATTACTTAAATAGAGACCGCACCTGAAACAGCCCGTAGGTCGGCGACGACCTGTTCACGGAGAATCAATGTCCCCCGCGGCGGCCCAGATCGCTCCTCTGCCCGAACAATCCGGTTCCGGTTCCTCCCGGCCTCCGCTCGAGCTCAGCGATGTCAGCGTCATGATCGGAGGGCAGGGAGGTGACGGCACGCTCACCGTCTCCGACCTTCTCGGTCGTTATTTCCGGAAGCGGGGACTCTACGTCTACACCTCGAGGAACGTGCTTTCCCGGATCCGGGGAGGCCACGCGGACTCGTCGGTTCGCGCGAGCCAGGACCCGATTGCGGCGGTCAAGTCGCAGGTCGACGTGCTGGTCGCCTTCGACAACGAGGCGGTGGAGATGGGAAAGACCGAGCTCTCGCCTCACGGATTCATCATCTACGATTCCACCACCTTCCACATCGCGGAGCCGCACTCCGCGGGGTTCCCGTTCGCGACGATGGTCGGAGGGGCCCTGGGCCAACCGATCTTCAAGAACACCGCGGCCTACGGCGCCCTCTCCGTGCTGTTCGGCCTCGACCCCGCTCAGACCCGCGCGGTGATCGAGGAGCGGTTCAAGCGTCGGGGGGGCGAAGCGCTCGAGAAGAACCTGAAGGCGCTCGAGATCGGGCGGAAGGCGGCCCTCGCGACGCCCGGTGTCGAGAATCGGTTCTCGATCGTGAGCGGGGACGCCCACAACATGATCCTCACGACCGGGAACCAGGCCGTGGCGCTCGGCTTTGTCGTCGGCGGGGGACGGTTCTTCGCCGGGTACCCGATCACCCCCGCGACGGAGGTTCTGGAGTACCTTCAACGGTACCTGCCTCCTTTCGGCGGCGTGGTTCGGCAAGCGGAGGACGAACTGGCCGCGATCAACATGGTGATCGGGGCGTCGTACGCGGGCGCCCGGGTGATGACGTCCACGAGCGGTCCCGGGCTCGCGCTCATGACCGAAGGGATCTCTCACGCCGGCATCGCCGAGATCCCGGTGGTCATCGCGGACTGCCAGCGTGTCGGTCCCTCGACCGGCCAGCCGACCCGCCACGAGCAATCGGACCTCTCGCACCTGGCGAATCTCGGCCACGGCGAGTATCCTCGTTTCATCCTCGCGCCCGCGGACCCCGTCGACTGCTTCGAGCTTACGGTCGAGGCGCTCAACTTGGCGGAACGCTGGCGCCTGCCGGTGATCCTCTTGCTGGACCAGGCGCTCTCCCAGAACACGGCGACGAGCCCTCGGTTCGACCTTTCGAAGGTCCACCTCGACCGGGGAAAGCGGCTCTCCCCCGAAGCCGTCGCCAAGCTCGCGCAGTACAAGGTCTACGAGTTCGGCTCCGATGGCGTGAGCGCCTACGCCCCTCCCGGGACGCCGGGCGTCTGGGCCGAGGTGACGGGCAACGAGCACGACGAGTGGGGGCACGTCTCCGTCAACCCCACGAACCGGTACCGGATGATGAAGAAGCGGATGGAGAAGATGGTGAATGCTCGAGGGGAGCTTCCCCCGTGCCGCCTTTTTGGCCCTCCCACGGCGAAGGTCGGCCTCATCGGGTACGGGAGCACTTCCGGCCCGATCCTCGAGGCTCAGCGCTTGCTCGAACATCGGCACCTCCCGACCCGGTACCTCCAGGCCCGCACGGTGTTCCCCGTGCCGGTGCACGAGATCGACCCGTTCCTGAAGGAGGTCGACGTGGTGTACATCGTCGAGCACAACTACACGGGCCAGTTCGCCCGGCTTCTTCGCGAGACGATGCCGTGGCACTATGCGAAGCTCCGTTCGATCCTGAAGTACGACGGGATGACGTTCCGAGCGCCGCAGATCGCCGCCGAAGTCAAGGGGGTGGCGTAGGGTGGTCCAGTCCGCGAAGGCTGTCCAGCCGATCTGGTGCCCGGGCTGCGGGGACTTCGGCGTCCTCGCCACGATCAAGCGGGCCGCCGCGGGACTCAGTATCCCGACCCACGACTTCGTGCTCGTCGGCGGGATCGGCTGCTCGGGCTCGATCCACAACTTCATGGAGGTCAACGGGATCCACGCGGTGCACGGTCGCCTCCTCGCCCAGGCGGTCGGCGTGAAGCTCGCGAACCCGTCCCTCACCGTCGTCGCCGCGGGCGGCGACGGAGACGGCTACGCCATCGGGATGGGGCACTTCATCCACGCGTTCAAGAAGAACGTTTCGATCCTGTACATCGTCATGAACAACGAAACGTACGGGCTCACCAAAGGCCAGGCGTCCCCGACGAGCGAACTCGGGTTCGAGGGGAACGTCGAGCCCCCGTTCATGTCCATCCTCACCGCCCTCTCGATACCCGCGCCGAACTTCATCGCGCGCACGTTCTCCGGGGACCCGAAGGCGATGACGGCGGTCCTCACGGAAGCGCTCCGGTTCAACCGCGAGGGCCGCGGATTCGCCTTCGTCGAGGACCTCTCCCCGTGCGTGACGTACAACGACACGTACAAGCTCTGGCGCGAGAAGGTGCTCGACGTCTCGACCCTATCGGGCTACGACCCGACCGACCGCAAGGCGATGTTCCGGCTCTGCCTCGAGACGACCGAATCCGGTCGGATCCCGATCGGCGTCATGCACCGGCCCAAGGTCCCCGGGCGGGACGGACTCGAGGTCAAGCTGGTCGGCGACGGACCGGGTCCGGTCCGCGCGGACATCGGGCTCGAAACGAACCTGGCGGCCTACCAGAAGCTCCTCGCGGGGCTCTCGTAGGTCGCCGGACCCGGTTGCCCTCGGCGCCATCGCGCAGGGGGGTGGGCACGATCTGGATCGGTATCGATGACACGGACAGCCCGCGGGGCGGCTGCACGACCTGGGTCCTGACGGAGCTCCTCGCGCTCGCCCGAGAGGAGGACATCGACCTCATCGGGGAGCCGCGCCTCGTCCGGCTGAACCCCAACATCCCGTGGAAGACGCGGGGCAACGCCGCCCTCGCCGCGCGATTCGGCCGGGGCCGCGGCCGGCGGCGGCGTCTGGGCGAGGTCGGAGGCCGACCTCTGTGGAGCTTCTCGGTCGGGGGGCCTCTGCCGGTTTCCCGGGAGCAGCCGTTCCTCGAACGAGCCTGGGAGCGCGTCCTCGCGGGATCCCGTCTGGGAGAGCCCCGGACCGACCCCGCCCTGGTCGCCGTACGACGGCGTCTCCCCGCACGGCTTTACTACCGGGCGGTCCGCGAGATCGTCCCGATCGAGGAGACGCGGCGGTACCTGGCGTCGGTGGGCGCCGTCGTTCGGGCCGAGGGGGACGGGCGAGGTCTCGTCGGAGCCAGTGCGGCGATCGCGTGGCCCGGTCGACGGGCCACGTGGGAGCTGATCGCCTATCGCCCGCTCGAGCGGGAGGGGGCCCGGCGGCGGGTCGACGGAGAGTCGGTCCGGGCGGCGGCTCGGCATCATCCGGAGCTGTTCCTGTGCCACGACCCGCGGACCCGGAGACTGTTGGTCACGCCCCACACCCCGTGCCCGATCCTCTTCGGCCTCCGCGGAACTCGCCCCACGTCCCCTCTCCGTGCCCGAGCCGACGTGCGTTCCGAGCCCGTGGACCGTTGGGTCCTGTTCCGGACGAACCAAGCCACCGGCGACCATCTCGTTCCGCGGCTCGCCCGAGAGGTGCGAGCGTTCGGTTCCGGACGGGTGTCGGGCCGGGTGGCGGACCGGCCCCATACGCTGCGAGGGGGCCACGTCCGGGTCCGGCTCATGGACGCCGAGGGGACCGTCCTCGAGGCGATCGCCTTCGAGCCCACGAAGACGTTGCCGCGCATCGTCCGGCATCTCCTGCCGGGGGATCGGGTGGAGGTCTGGGGAAGCCGCGGCTCCGATCCGGTCCTGAAGATGGAGGGTCTTCGCGTGGTCTCCTTGGTCCCCCGATGGACGGTCAGCTCCCCACCCGTTTGTCCGGACTGCGGCCGACCGACCCGGTCCCTCGGCACCGTCCGCGGGTTCCGGTGCCCTCGGTGTCGGCGACGGTTCCCGCCCGAGACCGCCCGGCGGGCCCGTCAGCCGGCTCCGATCCTGCCGGGGGAATACCATCCGACCCCGTCGGCGCGCCGCCACCTCGCTCCGCTCGGCCCCGAACCCTGAGGGGTCTTGCCCGGCTCACCGAGAGCTTTTGAGCCGGCCCCCGGTATCCGCGGTGGGTCCGGTCCTATGGGCGCGCGCGTCCGCACGGCGGTCCTCTTCGCCGTCATCATCGCCCTCTTCGTTGTCATCGGTGGCCTCGTCGGGGAGTTCGTCTTCCAGTCGTGGCTCGCCGGGCTCGTCATCGCCCTCGCCCTGGCCCTCGTTCTGAACCTGGTTTCGTATTTCTTCTGCGACCGGCTCGTCCTCTGGTCGACGAAGGCGAAGGTCGTGAGCCCCTCCGAGGCCCCCCGCCTCGCCAAGATCGTGGACGACCTCGCTCCTTCGTTCGGCCTCGTCGCTCCCCGCATCGCCATCGTCCCGACGCAGACCCCGAACGCGTTCGCCACCGGCCGAGACGAGCGTCACGCGATCGTAGCCGCCACCGAAGGGATCCTGCGGATGCTGGACGACCGGGAACTCAAGGGAGTGCTGGCGCACGAGCTCGCCCACATCCGCGACCGGGACGTTCTCCTGATGACCTTCGTCGCGACGGTGGCGGGGGCGATCTCCTACGCCGCCCAGATCGCGTTCTTCTCGATGTTCTTCGGGGGGACCAATAACCGCAGCGGGGTGAACCCGATCGTCCTGGTCCTCGCGCTCATCACGGCGCCGATCGCGGCGATGCTCATTCAGCTCGCGATCTCGAGGTCGCGCGAGTTCCGGGCCGATGAGGTCGGCGCCAGGACCCTCGGGGACCCCGAGGCGCTTGCGAGCGCGCTCCAGAAGCTCGAGGTGGCGAACATCCGGCACCCGATGAACGTCGGGTCCCCCGCGCAGTCGAGCCTCTTCATCGTGAACCCGTTCCGCGGCGCTTCCTTCGCGGCGATCTTCTCGACCCACCCGCCCACGGCCGAGCGGATCCGCCGCCTCCGAGCCATGCGGGCCGACCACCAGTACCGGCCCACCGTCCGGGGTCCCTCGATCCGGTCCGGTTCGACGGGTCGCCCGACGAGGAGCTAGCGAGCCTCGATGTCCGCCTGTCCAGCGTGTCGGTCGGAGGTGGCCCCGGAGGCGACCCAATGCCCGGGATGCCATCTCGCGGTGACGCTCTTCGACGCCGTCCGGGAGGCCGCCGGGTCCTCCTCGGACCGGGATCCCGCCTACGTCCGGACGATCGGGGAGCTGCTCGCGACCATCGACCTTGCGAAGGCGGTAGCCCCGTCCGGAGGTTCCTCGCACGGGCTCTTGAGCCGCCCGAGCCGGCCGGCCTCCGGGGGCCCTCCCCCGACCGCCCGGAAGCCGGCGGCGAAGGCGATTGCTCCGCTGAGGGACCTGCCCCAGCTACCGACGGCCCAGACCGACGCCGAACTCCGGCGACGCGTCCAGGAGTACTTCGAACTCGGCCGGCGTCTGGGGTCGGATTTCACCGACTTCGAGGCCCGCTTGAGCGCCGCGTCCCTCGCGGGCGACGCGAACTCCCTCGAGGCGCTGGCCCGGGAGATGTTCGTCCACCTCGTCAGCTCCCTCGCCGAGGAGTTCGAGGCGACCCTCGCCCAGCGCAACGAGGTCTCCCAACTGGTCCCGACCCCGAGCGCGGACATCGAACTCGACGCGGTCCGCGAGTCGATCCGACTCGGCGACCTCGCGGGCGCCCTGCGGCGCCTCAACCATGTCCGGGACGAGCTGCTGCGGGTCGAGGAGGAGTGGGAGGTCGGCCGGATCCTCGTCACCGAATGCGACCTCCTCGCGCAGACGATCCGCGAGCTCGGCGGGGACCCCGCTCCAGCCCAGGGTCCCCTCGAGGAGGGCCGGAAGTTCCTTTCGAAGGGCCGGCGTTCCGACGCCGAACAGCTGCTCGCGCGCGCCGCCGTCGCGCTGTGGACGGTGCTCGAACCCCGGTTCTTCGAGGACCTGCGGAGGATCCGGGACCGTCTGAACGACGCGCGAAGCGCGGGGGCCGACATCGCGCCGGCCGTCACGGACCTGAGGGAGGTCGCCACGGAGCTCCGCCAGCGCAATTTCGTCGGGGTACTGACGGCGTACCGGCGGCTGCGGGTATTCGCCGACCAGCTCGCCCCGCCGGTACCGGCGGAGGCCGCGGGCGACGTTCTCGCCCCCGCGGTCCGTTCGGACGACCCGTCCGCATAGATAATTAACCGGGCCGAGGTCGACGGGACGTGCCGACCGAGGCGTTGCGAGGGTTCCCGGACTATCCCCCTCCCGAGGCGGGCGCGCGCTCGGAGATCCGCCGCCGCATGCGGGCCGCCGCCCGGCGGGGGGGCTACAGCGAGCTCGAGACCCCATGCGTCGAGAGCTTCGAGCTCTACCGGACGAAGAGCGGTCAGGGGATCGCGGACCAGACCTGGATGTTCGAGGACAAGGGGGGCCGCCCGGTCGCCCTCGCCCCCGAGACGACCCCCTCCTTGGCGCGTGTCTTCGCGGCCCGGGCGAAGTCGGAGCCGCTCCCGGCGAAATGGTTCACCGTTTCGAAGTGTTGGCGCTACGAGGAGCCCCAGGCCGGGAGGACCCGCGAATTCCTGCAGTTCAACCTTGACATCCTCGGAGTGCCCGGGGTCGAGGCCGAGACGGACATCCTGGCGACGACCGCGCTCCTCCTCGATGAGGTCGGCGCCCAGGGCCTGTACGCGTTCCGGGTGAGCGACCGCGCGATCGCCGAGGGTCTCGGCCGACGCGCGGGGGCCCGCGAGAGCGGCCCGTTCTTCCGCGCGGTCGACCAGTACCGGAAGATCTCCCCCGCAGAGTTCGAGGGAGAGCTCGCCGCGTCCGGCGTTCCGGCCGACCGGGCCGAGGAGCTCCGCTCGTTCTTCGAGAGCGTCGGCACCGGCGTGCCCCCCGCGAGCCTGGAGCCGTTCCTGGCGGACCTCTCTCGCGAGGGCCTCGACGCGGCCGCGATGGCGGGGGTCGAGCGGGTCCGCAAGTTGTTCTCGTTGCTCGACCGGGCCGGGCTCTCCGACCGCACGGTCTTCGACCCGACGGTCGTCCGGGGCCTCGCCTACTATACGTCGACCGTGTTCGAGGGATACGCGAAGAGCGGCGACTCCCGCTCGCTCTTCGGGGGCGGCCGATACGACCACCTGATCGAGCTGTTCGGGGGCCCCCCGACGCCCGCCGCGGGGATCGCCCTCGGAGACCAGACCCTCGAGATTCTGCTCAAGGACGCCGGACGATGGCCCGAAGGGGAACCGCCGCTCGACACGTTCGTGGCCGTCGCCGACCCCGCTTGGCACGCCGACGCGATCGCGCTCGTTCAGGAGCTGCGGCGCGCCGGCGTGAGCGCCGACTGCGACCTACTGTCCCGGAACCTCTCGCGCCAGCTCAAGGAGGCGGCGCGGCGCCGGAGCCGCCGTGCCCTGATCCTGGGGCTGCGGGAGGTGGGCCCGGGTGCCCTGGTCGAGCGTGATCTCGCGACGGGTGCGCAGCGTGAGGTCGCTCGGAGCGCGGCGGTACGACCGGTGTGATCGCCTCGAAGGTGTCCCCGTCATAGAGCAGGATCCCGGGGGGCGATTCGGCCCCGTCCACGTAGCCGTACCAATAGACGACGGCGCCTTCCCCGAAGATCTGCGTGTACGGCGCGAGCTGGCGCCGGAGGTTCTTGCGCAGCTCGACGTCGTCCCCGAAGTTCGCCTTCGATTCGATCCAGGTGAGCTTCTGTCCGTAGAAGATGATCGGTTCGTCCAGCAGCGCGTCGGGGGTCTTCGCGTACTTGCCGCGGAGGTCCTTCTCGGTCCGGAAGCCGATGCCGTGCTTCTCGAGCCAGTTCTGCAGGCGCTCCTCGCCCTTGCGGCCCCGCTCGCGCTGAAGGTCCATGCCGTGGGGAGAGTAGATCATGTCCGCCGCGAGGAGCTCCTCGATCTCCTTTCGCAGGCGGGCGTCCGGGGCCGTCTCGGGGTGGAGGAACGCCCCCCAGACCTTCTTCCGGGGGATGCCGAGCTCCCCCAGCATCTGCTGGCCCATCAGGACCGGGGGGAACTTCCATTCCCCGGCGATGTCGCGGATCGAGCGGCCGTGCTTCCACTGGGAAACGAGCCGAGGGAGCTGGCGCTTCACGACGTAGAAGCGGCGGGTCGCGTCGCGGGTGACGCGGTGCGTGTGGATGACGAACAGGAGCTCCTCGTTCCAGTGTTCGGCATGCGCGATCCGGTGGACGTCCCCGTAGGTCACGAGAGCATCGTAGAGGCGCTGGTAGGTCGCTCGGTCCATAGGGGTACGGTGTCAGCGGATGGCGCCCCGAGCCGTGGGCGGGTAAAACGTTACGCCGGAGGAGGGCGGGCGACCCGCCCCCGCCGGTTCCGTCATTCCCGCCAGTCGATCCCGATGGTCCGGAGGCGCAGCTTGGGGATCGGGGGCTGGCGTCGTTTGTGGCGGAACCGTGCGACCCGGTCCGCGACCGCGCGGACGCGCTCGAGCGGAACCCCGGTGAGCGCCGCGACCTCCTCCTCGCTGCGGAGCTGCTCGAGGCCGTAGAGGATCTGGTCGGCGTCCGCGTAGGAGATCCCGAGCTCGCCCTCGTCGGTCTGCCCCTCCCACAACCCCGCCGTCGGGGGTCGTTCCCGGACGGCGGCGGGCAGTCCGAGCTCCTGCGCGATCGCTCGCACGTCCGTCTTGTAGAGGTCTCCGAGGGGGAGCAGGTCGACCCCCCCATCCCCGTACTTCGTGAAGTACCCGAGCAGGAGCTCGGACTTGTTCCCCGTGCCCGCGACGAGGCGGTGGCGCTCGCGAGCGATGGCGTAGAGCACGATCATCCGGATCCGAGCCTTCGCGTTGCCGAGGGAGACCCGGTCAACGAGCTCGGGGAGGAGCGTCCGGTAGGCTTGCTCGACCGGCTCGATCGGGATCGTCCGGGACTCGATCCCGAGTTCGCGCGCTAACGCTTCGGTCTCCTTCAGGAGCGGGTCCGGGAACGGGGCGTCGGGCAGGAGCACCCCGAGGACGTGGTCGGCTCCGAGCGCGTCGCGGGCGAGCCGCGCCACAAGCGCGCTATCGATCCCCCCGGAGAGCCCGACCACCACACCATCCGCACCGTTCCCGAGCGCATGCGCCCTCAAGAACTGGCCGATCGCATCGACCGCGTGCGCCGGCACCCGCGGAACGAGACCGGTCACGCTTCCACCCCGAGCGGCGCGTAGACGAGCGACGTCCGCCACTCCGTCCGGCACTCACAGTCGAGGTCGTCGAGCGCGGCGAACTCCTGGGCGAGCGACGCCTCTTGGACCGCGGCCAGCACCCGAGCGTCGCATGCACCGCAGTTGTGCGGACCCCGGGAGAGCCCTCCGGCGGTCGGGAAGGAGACGAGACGGGAGTTCCCGCGAACCGCGGCCCCTTCCCGCAGGGCGTCCACGAGCGACCAGAGCCAGGGAGGGCGGTACCGCCCCCGGTGGTACAGCCACTCGACCACTGTCCCGTTCTGGATGTGCACGGGATTGACCGACATCGAATCGAAGTGCGGAGCGGCCTCGCGGACCGACCGGACGACGTCCGCGACCGCCTCCGATTCGGTCAGGTAGGGAGGCTTCAGGAGGAGGTAGGCCTTCGTGCGAACGCCGAGCGGCGAAAGGCGGTCCGCCGCCGCGAGGTACTCGGACGGGGTCGAACCCTTGTGGACGAACCGGCCGAGGACGGTCGGGTCCGTCGATTCGAGGCCAAGCGCGACCTCGAGCTCACCGGCGAACGCGTCCCGGAGCGGGTCGATCCCCTCGGGCCGGACGAACTCGGGCAGCGTCTCGAAGAGGAACCGCCGCGCCCGGCCCGAGAACGCTGAGGCGATCGCCGCTCGGCTGGCCGGGTCGACCTCCCGGTCGTCGAGGAAGCTTCCCGAGGTGTAGACCTTCACGTACGGCTCGTCGTGGTACCTCGCGAGGGCGCGGGCGAGCTGCTCGGCGAGCTCGTCGGGCGTGGCGGACCGCCCGAGGGTGTCCTTCGAATACCCGCACATCGAGCAGCCCTTGACGTCGGCCCAGTAGCATCCCCGGGTCCGGAGGATCAGAACGAACGCGCGCACGCGCTCGGGTCCGATCGCCTCGTCCTCGACCCACTGATTGACGTACCTTCGTGCCTCCCCCGAAGGGGCGGGGGCGGGGTGACGGTTCCGGGCGACCGCGCGTCCGACCGACTCCGGCGTCACGATTCCTCGATGGCGACCTCGACGAGGTCGTCGTCCTTGACGTGCAACGCGTCCCGAAGACAATCGCTTGCGATGAACTCGATGACGTCCTTGTAATGGCTTCGGTCGGGGTGGATGAGGTGGCAGGGATGGCCGTTCATCCGGGCGGGAAAGCACATCGCCCCGCCGAAGGTCCGCCCGCTCGCGTGGAACCCGTCGATCCGCACCCCGGTCCATTCGGAGACGAGGGAGGCCCGGCGGAGGGCCTCGGGGCTCACCCGTACGTTGAGGGTACCGGGGTACGGCGAATAGCCGAGCCTCTCGGTGAACTGGATGAGGTACCCCGGCTGGCTCAGGTAGTACCTTCCTTCCCCCAACCCCGACGCTACCTTTCCCGAGAGCGACACCTTCGCCGGTCCTTCGAAGATGCGGCGGTAGCCGTGGTATTCGGTGCGGAGCAGCTGCATGGCGGCGGGCGTGAGCAGGAGACGCTGGCGCCGTTGGGCGAGGGACCGGGTGAGGAGGCCTTTCGCCTCGAGGGCGAGCAGGTAGCGGTCGGCCGCTTGCTGGCTCACTCCGATCCGTTCGCCGACCTCGCGCGACGTGAGCACGACCGCCGTATGGTCGCCCCCGGCGATCGCGAGCAGTTTGAGGACCGCGAGCGACTCGCCTTTCGGCCGAGGACGGCCCTTCTCGACGCGGGCGCCGGCGGAGGGTCCCATCAGGACGGCTTCCCTGCCGCGCCTTGCGGGGCGTTCAGGGTGACGACGTTCGACCCGCGCAGGACGACTCGGCCCAGGTGTCGCGTGACCTCGGAGGTCCGCTCCTCGGCGTCCTCCAGGACGACGTTCATGTGCTCGTCCACCCCGAGGAGCTTCCCCGTCAGCGTCCGGGAGTCCTTCAGCTCGAGCGTTACCCGTTGCTGCAGGAGCCGTTCGACGACGTAGGTTGGGCCGTCGGTCATCGCGAGGACGACCCGGGCGAGGCCTTTAGCGTTTTCCGGGCAGGGGGAAGGATATCTTGGCGACCGGGTTCGGCCCCTTGTGTCCCCCGCCCACGCCTCGAAAGGATTGGACGACGTCGTCGTAGGGCAGTCCCGGGTCTCCTGGGTTGGAGGGACGACCGGCGACCTCGCCTACCGGGGGTTCGATGTGCGCGGGCTCGTCCCCGGCATCCCGTACGAGTCGATCGTCCACCTGCTCCTCTACGGTGACCCCCCCGGGGTCGACCCGTCACCCGAGGTCGTCCTCGCGCTGAACGCGAGCCGGAACCCGCCGGGGGCGGCCGAGCAGGTCGTGGACGCCCTGCCGGCGCACCTGCCCCCGCTCGAAGCGCTACGCACAATCCTCTCGTCGCTGGGGGACGGGAGCTTCGACTACCCTCCGAGCCTGGCCGAGGGCTTCCGCCTCATCGCGCAGACGCCGGTGCTCCTCGCTCGGTTCGTGCGTCGTTCCCACAGGGAGACCCCGATCTCCCCTCGTCCGGAGCTCTCGCACACGGCGAACTACCTGTGGATGCTCACCGGCGAGGAACCTCCGCCCGAACGCGTCCGGGCCCTCGAGGGATACCTTTGCCTGCTCGCCGACCACGGGATGAACGCGTCGACGTTCGCCCTGCGCGTCGCGATCTCGACCCAGTCGGACCTCATCAGTGCGGCCACTGCGGCCCTGGCCACGCTCAAGGGCCCGCTCCACGGAGGTGCGCCGAGCCGCGTCTCCGAGATGCTGGATGCGATCGGAACGGCCGACCGGGCCGAGAAATGGGTCGCGGAGCGCCTCCGCCAGCGGGAGCTCCTCTTCGGGTTCGGCCATCGGGCGTACAAGACCGAGGACCCGCGGGGCGTCATCCTCCACCGGATCGCCCGCTCGGTCGCGGACCCGGCCCGGTTCGAGCTCGCCGAAGCGGTCGAGCGGGCCGCGCTCGCCGCCCTCCGACGGGCGCGGCCGGGGGCGCGGCTGTTCACGAACGTCGAGTACTATAGTGCGGTCGTCCTAGAAGCCGTCGGACTCCCTCGGGAGATGTTCACTCCGACCTTCGCGGTGGCGCGGACGGCCGGCTGGACCGCCCACGCGCTCGAACAGGCCGCCGACAACCGGCTCATCCGGCCCGAGATCGAGTACGTCGGACCCGCGATGGGCCGGAAGTGGCCACGGCCCGTCGCGGGCGCGTGAACGAACCCGGCCCTACGGCGGGCTCTTCTCCCCGGTGTTGTCGGAGTCGACGACCTTGAAGTCGGCATCGACGGGGCCCGTCCCACCGGACGGGGGGGTCTCCGCCGCTCCCCCGCTTGGCGGAGCTTCGGCGCCGCCCGCGTCGGGGGGAGGGGGAGCGGAGGACTGGTAGAGCTTCTGGGCCACCGCGTGCAGCGCCTTCGTCAGTTCGTCGGTGCAGTCCCGGATCTCCCGGACCGTCACGTCCTTCTTCTCGACGACCTCCCGCAGGGCCTTCACCTTCTCCCGGATCGCGTCGGCCTCAGTGCCGGAGATCTTCTCCTTCTGGTCGGCGAGGACCCGCTCGGCCTCGTAGGCCAGGGACTCGGCCGTGTTGCGGGTCTGGATGAGCTCGGCGCGTTCGCGGTCCTTCTCGGCGAACTCCTCCGCCTGCCGGACCATCTTGGCGACCTCGTCCTTCGAGAGCTTGTTCGACGCGCTGATCGTGATCCCCTGCTTTCGGCCCGTCGCGAGGTCCTTCGCGGAGACGTTGAGGATCCCGTTCGCATCGATGTCGAACGAGACCTCGATCTGCGGGACGCCCCGGGGCGCGGGGGGGATGCCGTTGAGCAGGAAGCTCCCGAGCGCGACGTTGTCCGCCGCGATCGGACGCTCGCCCTGGTAGACCTTGATCTCGACCGTCGACTGGCTGTCGGCGGCGGTCGTGAAGATCTGGCTCTTGCGGGTTGGGATCGTCGTGTTCCGGTCGATGAGGTGCGTGGAGACCCCGCCCAGGGTCTCGAGCCCGAGCGAGAGCGGCGTCACGTCCAGCAGCACCACGTCCTTGACCTCGCCGGCGAGCACACCGCCCTGGACGGCCGCGCCCATCGCGACGCACTCCATCGGGTCGACGCCGTGCTCGATCGGACGGCCGACGGACTGCTCGAGGAACTTCTGAACGATCGGCATCCGGGTCGGGCCGCCCACTAGGACGACCCGGTTGATCTGGTCCTTCGGGATCTTCGCGTCCTTGATCGCCTGCTCGACCGGGGTCCGGCACCGGTCCACGATCGGCCGAACGAGCTCCTCGAGCTTCGCCCGGTTCAGCGGGAGGGCGAGGTGCTTCGGCCCCTCGTGGGTCGCCGTGAGGAACGGGAGGTTGATCTGGGTCTCCATGGTCGAGGAGAGCTCGATCTTCGCCTTCTCGGCCGCGTCGCGGACCCGCTGCATCGCCATCTTGTCGGAACGGACATTCACGCCGGACTCCTTCTGGAACTCCGCGGCGATCCACTCGGTCACCGCGTTGTCCATGTCGGTCCCGCCGAGCTGGGTGTCCCCGCTCGTCGACATGACCTCGAAGACCCCCTCTCCGAAGTCCATGAGGGTCACGTCCAGGGTCCCTCCGCCCAGGTCGAAGACGAGGATCTTCTGGTTCTTGCCGGCCTTGTCGAGCCCGTAGGCGAGCGACGCGGCGGTCGGCTCGTTGATGATGCGGATGACCTCGAGGCCGGCGATCGCCCCCGAGTCCTTCGTCGCTTGACGCTGGTTGTCGTTGAAGTAGGCCGGAACGGTGATGACCGCCTTCTCGACCTTGTCCCCGAGGAACGCCTCCGCGTCCCGCTTGATCTTCTGGAGCAGGAACGCCGACAGCTGCTGCGGTGTGTACTTCTTCCCGTGGAGGGTGTATTGGTAGTCCGTACCCATCTTCCGCTTGAACGCGGTGACGGTCCCCTCCGGGTTCGAGATCGCCTGACGGCGGGCGGGCTCCCCGACGATCAGCTGACCGTCCTTCGTGAACGCCACGTACGACGGGAACGCTTTCCCGCCGCCGACGGTCGTTCCTTCCGAGCTCGGAATGATCACCGGGCGTCCGCCTTCGAGCACGGCCGCCGCCGAATTGCTGGTCCCCAGGTCGATCCCTATGATTTTAGGCATGGTTGCAATACCAGGACCGCCATCGACTGACGGTCGGGCCCCGGGTTTCCTTCGCGATAAGTAAGAAAGCGCTCATATAAAAAGGCAACTGAACGGCAGACTCGACGGAGGCGCCCGGGCCCCGTCCCGTCCGATGGAAGCGGCGGTGCTCGTCGCCGCGTGCCATCGGTCGGTACGCCCTACGTGCGAGGGAGTTCGGAGTAGATCTCGATCAGGTACCCGTCGGGGTCGCGGAGATGGATGGTCCGTAGGCCCCACTCCGGTCGATCGGTCGGGCCACGGAGGAGGCGGACCCGTCGCCGTCGAAGGTGCACCGCGAGCCGGTCGACGTCTTTGACCTCGAAGATGACGGTCGACCGCCCCACGTTCTTCTCGGAGTATCGACCCGGGGCGAGTCCCACCGCGGAGGCCATGAGCTTCCGGTCGAAGATGGCCAGCAGAGGTCGACCTTCCCATGCGAATTCGCCGTAGGGTGGCTCGCCGTGCCCTTTCACGGGAGCCAGCCCAAGTCGATCGCGGTAGAAGTGCCAGGACTTCTCGAAGTTGCGCACCAGGAGTCGGACCCGGGAGAACTCGAGCCTTAAAGGTCGCGGTTTGGCCATGGCCGACCAAGGGCGGGTGTTACATTAGTCAATAGGGGAAGGAGGAGGGAACCCCGGGCCGGTCCGCGGCACGGGCGCCTAGTCGAACTTCAGGGAGACCGTGACCGACGGCTCCGGGTATCGAAGGTTCATCCCCCTCAGCTCCTCCACGAGGATGACCGAGACCGCCAGGTTTCGGAACCACTTGTGGTCCGACGGTAGGAGATACCAAGGGGCCCAGGAGGTGCTCGTTCGACGTAGCATGTCCTCGTACGCCGACTGGTACTCCGCCCAGTACCGACGCTCGTGAAAGTCGGCGTCGTTCAGCTTCCACCGCTTCGTAGGGTCCTCGATCCGGTCCCGGAGGCGCCGCCGCTGCTCCTCGCGGCTGATGTGCAGGAAGAACTTCAGGATCGAGACGCCCTCCTCGACGAGCTCCCGTTCGAACGCGTTGATGGCGTCGAACCGTTTGGACCAGACCTTCTGGGGCACCAGCCGGTGGACCCGGGCGACGAGGACATCCTCGTATTGGCTCCGATTGAAAATCACGATCTCCCCCTTGGACGGCGCGGAACGGTGGATCCTCCAGAGGAAGTCGTGAGACGACTCCTCCGGCGTCGGTCTCTTGAAGGAGCTGACCCGGACCCCCTGGGGGTTGACCCCTTCGAAGACGTGGCGAATGACGCCGTCCTTTCCGCTGGTATCCATCCCCTGGAGGATCACCAGGAGGCCTCGTCGCGCATCGGCGTAGAGGAGCTCCTGGAGTCGGTCGAGCTCCTCCCGAAGGGCGGGGAGCGCGGCTTCACCCTTCCGCTTACCGTCGGGCCAACTAGAAGTGTCGGAAGCGTCGGTATGGGCTAGGTTTGGTTTCCCGCCGGGGGGAAGCTTCAGCCGTCCGAACCTCTCTGTCATCTCTCCCTATTCCTCCGAGAATTCGATGGGGCCACCGTCGTTCCTTTCGCCCTCTCATGGGCCTCTTGAGCGTACCGTCCGAGGATCTCCGGCAGCCTTCCCTGGGCCGCTTGGATGGCGGGTTGGTCCCCGCCCGGCCCGCGAAGGACGTACGCGATGCCGACCGCGAGGAGTCCTCCGAGAATCGGGCCCACCACGTAGATCCAGGCGTTTCCGAGATTGCCCAAGACGAGGTCCGGGCCCAAGGACCGCGCGGGGTTCATCGACGCCCCACTGATAGGAGCGGCCCAGAGGCCCGCCAAGATGATGTATCCTCCGACCGCGAGAGCCGCCAGCGGCCCGATGTTCTGGGCCCGGGAGGCCGTGCCTAGGATGGTGCTCACCAGTCCGACCGTGAGGACCGCCTCTATGACGAGCGCTTGGAGGTCGGTGACCCCGGGCCCGGGATTGGTCGCTCCGAGAGAACCCACGTGGCCAAAGAGCGACGAAAGCAGAAGGCAGGCGAACAATGCGCCGACGAGCTGAGCGACGACGTAGCCGGGGACGCGCCGCCAGGGAAAGTCCCCCCGGGCGGCGAAGGCGATGCTGACGGCCGGATTGAGGTGCGCCCCGGAGGTGGCGCCCATGAACAGAATGATTGCCATGACCATAAGGCCGGGGGCGGCGACCTGGGCGGCGAGGCTCAGCTTCCCTCCGCTGACGGCATTGACGACCGGACCCCCGGCCGCCACCAGCACCAGGAAGAAGGTCCCGAACGCTTCCGCGAACAGGCGACGCCCCTCGAGAGCGGGGTCCCGGAACTCCTGCTGGACCGATTCCAGCGGTCGGGTCCCGAAGGCTCCCCCGACGAACTCAGCCCCTGGAGGCTTTCCTCCTTCGGTCACATCGCTCCTCAATCCTCGTGCGGTGAGCGGGGAGGGTTAACGACACTTTGGATTCCTAGGGATGTGGGAAACTTTCCCTCTGGGTCGCCTCGGTAGGACCGGGCATCCGGGGACACTCCAGAACGAGTCATCTCTGGCCTTCTCCCGTACCCGACGGACCGGGTTGGGCTCCAGGTGTGGGAGGCAAGCCCGGGTAAAGTACGTATCGCGATGTGAGCCGCCGGACACGACGGCCTCGGGCCGGACGGTCGCTGCTAAGTGCCTTGCAAATAGGTCCCTTCGGGGTGTCCACGCACAACACCGCACCGGTGGGCTACGGCCCACCTGCCCCGAGAGTCCAAGTATCGATGGAGGGTAGGGGCCTCGATGCGTGTCCGACGCCTCGGTCCCGGGTCAGAGCTAGAAGTCCTGCGAGCGGCGTACCTGTTGGAGGAGACCCCCGAACTGGCCGCCGTGAAGGGCTACCTCTCCGACGGCCGGAACGTGCTCCTGCTAGCCTATGAGGGAAGCGAGCCGGTCGGCTTCCTCCGTGGAACGGAGCTTACCCAGTTGAGGTCGAAACGAAAGCAGCTGTTCCTCCACGAAATCGCCGTGGGCGAGAGCTTCCGTCGCCGCGGGGTCGGTAAAGCGCTCGTCACGGCGTTGCTCCGGGACTGTCGAGAATTGGGGTTCGAGGAGGTCATCGTCTATGTCGATCCCACCAACGCACCGGCCGTGAGGCTGTATCTGACCACCGGGGCGCTCCCCGAGGTTACCGCGAATCGGATGTTCGTGTATCGACTTCACTCGGACATCGAGTCCCCCGTGTGAGGGGGGTTGGGCAGCTAGCATCCGTTGCTTCCGTCCTTGACGCTGGCGCTTCCCGAGCGCGATTCGGCGTCCCCCGAATCGCCCGCGAGCCCCGATTGCGACGAGGGCACTCGCTCTCCGGTGTTGCTCATTTGAGGTGAGCATCCCTTATTGGCCGCCACTGCTCGGTATCGACCAGTGATCGACAAACCCCTAGCGACGACAACGACGAGCGGGCCCGAGCCCGTCGTCTTGGCCGAGAATCTCCGGCACTCCTACGACCGCCGCCGCTTCGCGTTGGGCGGGGTCAGCTTCACGGTCCGGCGAGGGGAGGTGTTCGGCCTCCTCGGAAGGAACGGGGCAGGCAAGTCGACGCTCATCAAGGCGATGACCACGTTGATCCGGCCGACCTCGGGAACGTTGCGGGTCCTCGGAATGGACCCGGCCCACGATGGCCAGAAGATCCGTCGCCGGATCGGAGTGGTCCAGCAGGGGGAGTCGTTCGATTTCACGACCGTCCAGAAGAACCTCGATGTCTACGGCATGCTGTGGGGGATCCCCAAGGCCGAGAGCCGGCGTCGCCGCGAACTGCTCCTGACGAAGTTCGGCCTCACGGACATCCGCAAGCGACGGGCGTTCGACATTTCGGGAGGGCAGAAGCGCCGCGTTCAGGTGGCTCGGGAGTTCATGCACGACATGGAGGTCCTCTTCCTGGACGAACCGACCGTCGGCCTCGACGTAATCATGCGTCGGACGCTCCTCGACTCGATCCGCGATGAGGTGCGACGAGGGCTCACCGTGGTCTTCACGACCCACAACCTCGAGGAGGCCGACTACCTCTGCGACCGCGCCGCGGTCATCGACGAAGGACGGATCCTCGTCCTCGATTCGATCGAGAACCTGAAGCGGCTCTACGGCGGGAAGCAGACGATCGACCTGACCGTGGGCAACGGTGACTCGGCACGGTTCTTCTCCACCTTGACCGAGCGGCTCGGTGCCGGGGCGACCGTGACCGTGAGCGGCGGCTCCGCCGTGATCCTCACCGACGACCCCAAGGTGGCCCTCTCGAAGATCGCCGAGCTTTCCCAGGTCCAGGGGGTACAACTGGAGTGGCTGAACGTGAGGAAGAACACCCTCGAAGACGTCTTCCTCCACTCGGTCGGTCACGGAGGTGAGTCCCTTGCCCGTGCCTAACGTGCTCCGGCTCGTCTACCGGAACATCCTGGTCAACACCGACCCCGGGAGCCTGGTCATCCTGATCGGGCTGCCCGGCATGTACCTCGTCTTCTTCGGCTACGGATTCCAGTCCGTCGCCTCGGCGGGCGGGGCCGCGTCCAGCTACCTCACGTACCTGACGCCCGGGATCATGTCGTTCCAGGTGGTGATGGCGGGCACGGTCGGAGGCTCTATGCTCTGGGCCGACCGCCGCTGGGGAATGTTGTCCCAGCTCCTCATGGGCCCCTTCACCCGCCTCCAGTACCTGTTCGGCATCATGCTCACGTCGATTCTGTTCGGCCTCGCCGGGGCGTTGGTCATGCTCGGTGTCGCGTTCGCCCTCCTGGGCACGGTCCCGACCCAGCTCCTCGCCCTCGGAGTGATCTTCGGGTCGATCACGGTCGGTTCGATCTTCTTCGGAGCGCTGATGCTGTACATCTCCGCCCTCGTGAAGTCGAACACCGCGTACAACAGCATTCAGATCCTCATCCTCTTCGTCGTGAACTTCGCGAGCACCGTGTTCTACCCGTTGAGCAACAGTCTGCCGATCGTCCTTCGTGTCCTCTTCCAGGTGAACCCGCTCACCTACGTGGCGGACGCCGTGCGGGGCGCGTATTCCGGGACCCTGACCCCTACCGATGCCTACCAGATGGTCCTGCTCCTGGCGGAGACGGTGGTCGTCCTGTTTCTGGCGACCCGTGCGTACATGCGCTCGGACGTCTCCTACGAGTGAGCGCGGGACCGCCCGAGCCCCGGGCAGAGCACCCTCGCGCGCGGCCCTCGCGGTGGGCCCAGGGCCGCGCGTCCTCCGTCGACCCGCTCGAGGGTGTTCACCGAAACCAGGCCAATCGATATCATGGCCAATGAGGTGGCGGACCCCGATGAGGATCGCCGGCGTCGACTGGTGGCTCGACCTACGATACCGTGAGAAGTCGTTCACGGGAAAGGTATCGATAGAGGTCGAGGGGGCCGCCGACCCCTTGGTCGTCGACGCAGCACATCTGACGATCGACT
>Ga0187885_10000141_pt1 | contig 86272 bp, 74 predicted proteins | sample June2016WEW_20_1_3_FD_132970 | JGI IMG/M metagenome (GOLD analysis project Ga0187885, IMG submission 132970) | Peatland microbial communities from SPRUCE experiment site at the Marcell Experimental Forest, Minnesota, USA - June2016WEW_20_100 | ecosystem: Environmental > Terrestrial > Soil >...
CCTTCCTTGACGTGGATCTTCGTCACCAGGCCGGCGGCACTGGCGGGAATTGTTCCAACGGCCTTCTCTGTCTCCAACTCAATAATCGGCTGGCCTTTGGTGATCTTCTCGCCTTCCTTGACGAGAATGCTCACCACCGTGCCGCTGTCGGCCCCTTCACCGATGCTCGGAAGTTTAACGTCCATATGCTTTCTCTGTACTCGCCCAGTTGATGCCTTACGTTGCCGCGTTCGAACTCATATCACAAATCTGTCCCCATGCCTATATGCTGGCTGGGAAGTTCTTCTCCGGATCGACACCCAACTCCTTGATTGCTCGCGCGACGACCGAATTCTCCACTTCACCACGTTGCGCCAGCGCGTAAAGCGTGGCGACGACCGTGCACTCGGCGTCCACCTCGAAAAACCGGCGCAAGTTAGCGCGCGTATCACTGCGACCAAAACCGTCGGTGCCGAGCGTCATGAGGCCACCGGGCACCCAGGGTGCGATTTGGTCGGGCACGGCCTTGATGTTGTCGGAAACCGCCACAAACACGCAGGTTGCCTCGGCAAGCAAGTCTTCGAGATATGACGCGCGCGGTGTTTCCTGTGGATGCAACATGTTCCAGCGGCGCGCCGCAAGCGCCTCGTTACGCAGGCGCTTGTAGCTGGTGGCGCTCCAGACATCTGCCGACACATCGTACCGCTCGGCAAGAATCTCCTGTGCGCGCAACGCCTCCCGCAAGATCGGCCCACTGCCTAATATGTGCGCCTTGTGTTTCTTCTTTGCCGGGCCGACACGAAATTTATAAAGGCCATTGAGGATGCCTTCCTCGACGCCGGTTGGCATTGGCGCCATCGCGTAGTTCTCGTTGTGCAGCGTCAGATAGTAAAAGATGTTCTCGCCATCTTTGTACATCCGTCGCAATCCATCCGCGATGATGACGGCGATCTCGTATGCGAAAGCAGGCTCGTATACCATCAACGTTGGGATTATGCTCGCCAGTAGCAGGCTGTGGCCGTCCTCGTGCTGTAACCCTTCGCCGCTAAGCGCGGTGCGTCCCGCCGTAGCGCCGAGCAGGAAACCTTTGGCGCGGATATCGCCCGCCAGCCACATTAAATCACCGATGCGTTGAAACCCAAACATCGAGTAATAAACGAAGAACGGCACCATGGGCGTGCCGTGGCTGGCGTATGCCGTGGCTGCGGCGATCCATGAACACATCGCGCCAGCTTCGGTGATTCCCTCTTCCAAAATCTGTCCATCCTTGCTCTCGCGGTAGTACAACAGGCTCGCGCGATCCACCGGCTCGTACAACTGTCCCAAATGAGAATATATCCCGTACTCACGAAACAACGCGTCCATGCCAAACGTCCGCGCCTCGTCGGGGATCACGGGCACGACATGCCTGCCGATCTTCGGATGACGCAGCAACGTATTCAACAGCCGCACAAATGCCATCGTTGTTGACAATTCCAGTTGTCCCGAGCCTTTCAGGAATCCGCCAAGCTCGGCCAACGTCGGCACGTCGAGCGACACCGGTTTCACGACGCGCTTTGGCAGAAAACCGCCGAGCGCCGAGCGCCTCTTCAATAGATATTTCGTCTCAGGACTGTCGGACGACGGACGATAGAAAGGCGCCTCGGCAATCACGTCGTCACTGATCGGTATGTCGAACCGCTCACGAAACTCGCGAAGTTCCTTTTCGTTGAGCTTCTTCTGTTGGTGGGTAACGTTGCGGCCTTCGCCCGACTCACCGAGGCCATAACCTTTTACCGTCTTGGCGAGGATGACCGTCGGTGCCCCGCGATGCTCTACAGCCGCCTTGTAAGCCGCATATATCTTCTGCGGATCGTGACCGCCACGGCGCAGCTTGTGAAGTTGTTCATCGGTGAGATGATTCACCAGATCGAGCAGTTTCGGATATTTGGCGAAGAAATGTTTTCGGATGTAACTGCCCGGCTCAACAACGTATTTTTGGTAATCGCCGTCAACCGCTTCTTCCATCCGTTTCACCAGCAAGCCTGTCTTGTCGGCCCGCAGTAACGGATCCCATTCCGCGCCCCAGATGACCTTGATCACGTTCCAACCCGCGCCGCGGAAAGCCGCCTCCAGTTCCTGGATTATTTTCCCGTTGCCGCGCACGGGACCATCCAGCCGTTGCAGATTGCAGTTCACAACCCAGATGAGGTTGTCGAGATTTTCGCGCGAGGCCAACGTCAGCGCGCCCAGCGTCTCGGGTTCGTCGCATTCGCCGTCACCGACAAAACACCATACCTTCGGCTCCTCGCCCTTCAGGAACCCGCGCGCCCCTAGGTAGCGATTGAACCGCGCCTGATAAATCGAAAGGATCGGCCCAAGACCCATCGAAACCGTCGGGAACTGCCAGAACTCCGGCATCAAATATGGATGCGGATACGACGACAGCCCGCCGCCTTGCGACTGCGGAACCAGATCCTGGCGAAAATTATGGAGATGCTTCTCGTCCAGCCGACCTTCTAGAAACGCCCGCGCATAGATCCCCGGCGACGCATGGCCCTGAAAATAAATCATGTCGGCAGGACGATCTCCGTCGCCGCCACGGAAGAAATGGTTGAACCCGACCTCGTAGAGCGTAGCGCACGACGCATAGGTCGAAATGTGGCCGCCAATACCGTGATGTATGCGGTTGGCATTGACCACCATTGCCATTGCATTCCAGCGGATGTAGCTCTTGATGCGTCGCTCGATCTCGCGGTCGCCAGGATACGGCGGTTCATTATCGGACGGTATCGTATTGACGTACGGCGTGGTGACCGCCGCAAGCACATCAACCGGTTGACCGAACACTGTTTTGTTTTTCCGTTCCGAATTATTTCCCGTCGCCATGCCTCGAGTCCTCAGTTTTCGGAATTCACATACCTCACCGTTTGAGAGTAATAATAGCCCAAGACCGGCTAATTCCAAGCGACATGAGATATTTAGACCTAACTTTCGCTACGCCACAAGAGAACCTGGCTTGTGACGAGGCGCTACTCGATTGGTGCGAGCATGGAGACGGATGCGAAACACTCCGTTTTTGGGAGTCGCCGATACATTTTGTCGTCGTCGGCTACTCGAATAGAGTCCGCGCGAACGTGGATATTGGCGCCTGTGAGAGTAATGGCATCCCGGTCTTGCGCCGGTGCACCGGCGGAGGCACTGTCCTGCAAGGACCAGGCTGCCTGAATTACACATTGATCCTGCGCATCCCCGAGACCGGTCCGTTGACACGTCTCACCAGTACCAATCAGTTCATCATGGAACAACACCATGCTGCGCTGGCAAAGTTGACGGGGGATGCCGTCGTTGTGCGCGGAACAACCGATTTGGCAGTCGGAGACCTTAAATTTTCCGGCAACGCACAGCGCCGCAGGCAACATTGCCTGCTTTTTCACGGCACATTTCTCCACAACTTCAAAATCGCGCTTGTGGAGAAGTATCTCCTTGTGCCCTCGCGCCAGCCGACGTACCGTCGCGCGCGACCGCATGCTGAATTTCTGACGAACATCCCGCTCGCGTCTCACCAAATCAAGAACGTTCTTACCCGATGCTGGAATGCAGACGACGCGCTTGCCGGGTTTCCGTCCGAGATGGTTCACAACCTCGCTGCCAACCGCTATTCATCGCGAGAGTGGACATTCAAGCTTTAAGCAACGGCGCTTGACATATTCGCATAAGCGCATATGATAGGCGCTGCCGATGGATAAACCGAACCAACTGTTCAAAGCATTTTCGGATGAGACGCGGCTGCGGATATTGAACCTGCTGGCGCAACGCGAACATTGCGTGTGCGAGTTCCAGCAGGTTCTTGAGGTGCCGCAGCCGACCATCTCGCGGCATCTCGCCTACTTGCGACGCTCGAAGCTGGTCCAGACACGGCGTCACGGTAAAATGATTCTGTATTCGTTGTCACCGTCTAGAGATGGTGTGCATGCTTCGCTGTTGCGCTGCCTGCGCGGCTGTTTTACGGAGATCGGCTTTTTGCATCGCGACATCGTGCGCGACCGCAAACAGAAACCTTTGATTCACCCGGAGTGCAGATGAACGAAAATATCAGCTGCAGGCTTTCGTTCCTCGACCGCTACCTGACGCTTTGGATTTTTTTGGCAATGGGTATCGGTGTCGGCACCGGGTATTTCGTGCCCGGCGTTGAGACGTTCATCAACCATTTCCAAGCCGGGACCACGAACGTGCCCATTGCCATCGGTTTGATCCTCATGATGTATCCGCCGCTGGCAAAAGTGAAATATGAGGAATTGGGCGATGTGTTCCGCAACCGGAAAGTGCTTGGCTTATCACTGCTGCAAAATTGGGCGATCGGGCCAGTGCTGATGTTCGCGCTGGCAATCCTATTCCTGCGCAATTACCCCGAATACATGGTCGGGTTGATCATGATCGGGTTGGCCCGATGCATTGCGATGGTGATCGTCTGGAACGAACTCGCGAAGGGAGACACCGAGTATTGCGCCGGGCTGGTGGCGTTCAACAGCGTGTTCCAAGTGCTCTTCTACAGCTTGTTCGCATGGATTTTCATCACCAAGCTGCCCCCACTGTTTGGCCTGAAGGGCAGCGTGGTTGAGGTAAGCATGGGGCAGATCGCCAAGAGCGTTTTTGTCTATCTCGGCATCCCTTTCCTTGCGGGATTGGTGACGCGGTTCGCGTTGCTCAAGACAAAGGGCCGCGAGTGGTACGAACGCACGTTCATTCCGCGTATCAGCCCGATTACGCTGATCGCGTTGCTGTTTACGATTCTGGTTATGTTCAGCCTCAAAGGCGACCGCATCATCCGAATCCCGCTCGATGTATTACGTATCGCCGTGCCGTTGCTGATCTATTTCGTCGTGATGTTTCTCGTCAGTTTCTGGCTCGGCCACAAAGTCGGGGCCGACTACTCCAAGACCGCTACGCTGTCGTTCACCGCGGCAAGCAACAACTTCGAACTGGCCATCGCAGTTGCGGTCGCAGTGTTCGGCATCAACTCCGGCGTGGCATTTGCCGCCGTCATCGGACCGCTGGTGGAAGTCCCAGCGCTGATCGGTTTGGTAAATGTATCGCTGTATTTCCAGCACCGCTACTTCGATCAGGGGCATCCCAAGATTAAAACACGCGTTTTATTTCTTTGCACGGGGAACTCTTGTCGCAGCCAAGTGGCAGAAGGATGGTTGCGCAAGCTTGGCGGCGAGCGGTTTGAAGTCTTCAGCGCCGGCTCCGAACCGGCGGGTCGCATTCATCCGCTGGCCATCCGCGTCATGCAGGAAGCAGGCGTGGATATCGCGCGCCATCGTTCGAAGTCGCTCGACGAGTTCGTCGGCCAGCCATTTGACTTTGTCATCACGGTCTGTGACAACGCCCGCGAGGCGTGCCCGCATTTTCCCGGAGCTGCCCGGCAATTGCACTGGAGCTTCGACGATCCGGCCCGAGTGACGGGTGCCGACGAGGGAAAGATGATTATCTTCCGTCGCGTTCGCGACGAAATCCTTGACCGCATCCGGGAGTTCGTTGCAACGAACTTCAACCTCTGACATTAATAACTCTTATTTCGGCGGCGCGCTGCTGAGCTTGTTCAGGAATGGCGTAAACAGGTCAATCGGGATCGGCACAAACGTGGTGGTATTGTGCTCGCTGGCAATCTCGGCCATCGTCTGCAGGAACCGCAGTTGCAGCGCGATTGGCTGCGCGGCAATCATACCGGCCGCCTGCACCATCTTCTCAGCCGCCTGAAATTCGCCTTCGGCATTGACGATCTTGGCGCGGCGTTCGCGTTCGGCTTCGGCTTGCTTGGCCATCGCGCGTTTCATGCTGTCCGGTAACACCACGTCGCGGACTTCGACTGCCGTGACTTTCACGCCCCACGGCTCAGTATGACGGTCGATGATTTCCTGAAGTTGTAGGTTGATTTTTTCGCGCTGGGCCAGTAATTCGTCGAGCTGCGACTGACCGAGCACGCTGCGCAACGTCGTCTGCGAGATCAGCGAACTCGCTTTGAGAAAATTCTCCACCTTCGTCACCGCCGCCAAAGGATCCACCACGCGGAAATATACCACGGCATCCACGGTCGCCGGCACGTTGTCGCGGGTCATGATCTCCTGTTTAGGCACGTCGATCGTGATCACGCGCAGATCCATCCGCACCATCCGGTCCACCCACGGGATCAGAAAAATCAGCCCCGGTCCCCTTGCTGCCTGCAGCCGGCCCCAGCGAAATACCACTGCGCGCTCGTACTCACGCAGGATCCGTATTGCCTGCGGCAACACGATCACTGCCAGAACTACCACCGGCACGATCCATCCACCATATGTATGAATCAGTTGTTCCATGATTGATCTCCTTTCAGAAGCTCTTTGGTTTAACTTTCAGCGTCAGCCCTTTTACACTCACGATCTCCACGTCCTGCCCTGCGGCAATTGGCGTATCGCCCATCGCGTTCCAATGTTCGCCTTCGATAAACACCTGGCCGCCATTCGCGTCAATCGCCGTCAGCGCTTTTGTCGTCTGGCCGACCAACGTTTCCGCGCCGACTTTCGCGGGCCGTAACTGCGCCCGAAGTCCCGCGCCGGCGACGAACATGAAAAACAACGCCGTCACGATCGTTGCCGACGAAATCCACACCAACGACAGCCGATAAAACGGATCGCTGCGGTCAAACAACATCAGCGACCCGAGGAAAAATGCCACAACGCCGCCGGCCGTCAGCACGCCGTGCGTCGGTGCAAATACATCGATAAGAAACAGCGCGATCGCCACCCCGATCAGTGCCACGCCCGCCGCGTTCACCGGCAGGACCGAAGCCACGTAAAGAACCAGGACTAAGGCAATCACACCGACGACTCCGGGTAGGATAGCGCCGGGGTTGGTCAGTTCACCGATGACGCCATACAGAACAAACAATCCAAGCACGTACAACATCTCGGGAGAGAACAGGACCTGAAAAATCCGGTCACGAAACGTTTTCGGGATCTCCACAGGGCTGGCGCCGGCAGTCTGCAGTCTTTTACCGTTCACCTCGCGCCCGTCGATCTGTTTCAGCAGATCCGGCAAGTCCTTTGCGATCAAGTCTATGACGTTCAGTTCCAATGCTTTCTCTGCCGGGATCGAACTGCTTTCCCTCACCGACGCCTTCGCCCATTCAGCGTTCCGCTTCCGCTTCGTAGCGACGGTCTCGATGTAGCTGCCATAGAAATTCTCCTGCTTCTCCTTCATGGTTTTGTCCACCTCGCCGCCTCCGAGTGCGACAGGATGAGCCGCGCCGATTGCGGTTGTTGGCGCCATGGCCGCCACGTCAGCCGCGATCGTGATGAAACAACCCGCGCTTCCCGCCCATGCCCCCGGTGGCGCAACGTACACGACGACGGGGATAGGTGACGCCAGGAATTTCTCTACAATGACCCTGGTGGAATCCAGCAGCCCACCCGGCGTGTTGAGTTGGATGATCAAGCACTGCGCGTTTTGGGCTGCCGCTTCGTCGATCGCCCGCGAAATGTAACTGGCCGTGCCGGGACCGATGGCCCCGTCAATTTTAATCAGGCAAACCCTGGCCGCCTCTGGTGCCGCCGTAGGCGGGAAAGTCTTTTCAGTCTTACCATAGGCGACAACTGAAACGAACAACAGCGTCGCCAGTATTATTTCCCGGTGTTTCACGATTGTTTTATCGTACCACAATTTCCCGCTTGCAGCACGCGTCAATAGTTGCCATTGCTCGCGGCGAGTTATTTACCCACTGCTTCTTGAACAATTTTGACTCCGCTGCTGGTGCCAATACGCGTAGCCCCCGCCGCGACCATTTTCCGGAAATCGGCCAGCGAGCGGATGCCACCCGCAGCCTTCACGCCCAGCCCGTGCGGTTTCACGAGCCGCGCTATCAACGCCACGTCCGCAACTGTCGCACCGCACGCGCCGAGTCCTGTAGAGGTTTTCACAAGGTCCGCACCCGCCTCGATGCAAAGTTGGCACACACGCGTTTTCTCGGCGTCGGTCAGCAGGCTCGTCTCCAAGATGACCTTGCAGAGCGCGTGACCTTCGCGGCAGGCTTGTACGACGCTCTGGATGTCGGAGAGAACCACACTGTCGTTGCCCGCTTTAAGTGCGCCGACGTTGAGCACCATGTCGATCTCGCGCGCGCCGTCGCGAAGGGCAAACCTTGTTTCGTACACTTTTGTTTCCGTAAGGTTCGCGCCTAGCGGGAAACCGACGACGGTACAAACTTTGACATCGTTTTTACTCAGCGCGCTGGCAGCGCATCGGACGTGACAAGGATTCACGCAGACCGACCAAAATCCGAACTCCATCGCCTCGCGGCACACCCGTTCGATATCAGTGGCAGTGGCTTCGGGTTTTAACAGCGCGTGATCGATGAGACTGGCGACGTTCATGGCGCACTAAAAACCTCATTTCGATTCATTGCGTGGAACAGACTTTGAGAACAGTTTCTGCGCCGCTTCCTTCCACTTGGCGCTCTCGAATTGCTCGTCGGGCCACGGCGGGGCTTGAAGGACTTTGTCGATCGCCCTTCGCGCCTCGTCGGGTTTCCCTGTGTCGCGTAGCGCTTCGGCAAGATAAAGATAGTTCTCTGGATAATCGGGGAATAATTCAACGGCGCGTTGCAGCAGGCGCAAGCCTTTGCGCGGGCTACCGATGCTAACCGGCGGCGCTGGCGCCCGCAGATGCAGCATACCAAGCACGCACAGCGGCCCGCCAAAATCGTAACTTTCATCCAATTCGATGGCGCGTTTTAATGCCGCCTGCATCTCGCTGACCGCGTCCAGTCCGTATGTGCGATCCACGTCCGCGAGCAGTCCGACATTGAGCGCGTACCAGTAATGGCCTTCGACGCGGAAGGGCTCCAACTCTCGTGCGTGCCTCGCCAATGCGATGCCGCGTTTGGCCGCATCCTTGCGGAACGCCGGCTGCGAACCGTTCTCGGCCAAAAATGCCAGCGCCCGCGCCGCCTCCCACTGCAGATCGTAATCGTCACGCAGCGTGCGAGCCGCCTGTTCCAGCAATTGAGCGGCGCGCGTCACTTGCTCCAGCGTCCGCGGCTGCGCGGCAAACAACGCACGTCCTTCTTCGAGAAACTCCGCCGCCTCCTGGGGCGTCAACACCAGCGGTTGTCGCGGCGCCATTTTCACGCTGCCAATGCTATTGCAGCCCACCGCCAGCAGCGCCACCAGACAAAAACCAATAAGAATCGCTCGCGCAGACGTCATTTATTTTCCCAGAAACAATTCCTGCGCCTTGGTCAACCGTTCCCTGTCCAAGTCCACAAAGGATTGGACGCGAATGCTGCGGAGTATCGTCTTGCCTTCCTCGCTATCGTTCATTGCTTTCAGCACGGTTTTTAGTTTCTCTGCATTCACGCTCGAGGTATTGCCGCCAAACAGCACGACCAAGGCGCGCGGCAATTCATCGGACCGATAGATCACCTTCAACTTCGGTCCCAGTTCCGAGTCGTTCTCGAACAGCTTCCATGCGGCTTCCTCCACCAACACGGCATCCGCCGCATTCTTCGCGCCGTCAGCCAGATTAAAAACGGCACCCTCGATATCCATCGTGGGTTTTAGGCGTACTTCCTTACCAAGTTTGTCCTGCAAGATCACGCCAATGACGTAGCGTTGCTCCGCAGCCAACGTCGTGGCCACGGTCTTGCCTGCCAGCGTCTTCACGTCGTCTCCAGCCGTCTTGGGAACGACCAGCACGTACTGTTCTGCTATCACGCCTTCGCGCCGCGTCTCCGATACCGGTTCCAATCCAAGTGTTTTGCCGTACTGCAAATAAAAACCCGGCGTCACAATGCCCATGATGGGTTTCTTCGCTCCACAGAACTCCGCTGCTTTTACGGGATCGTTCATCACCTCCGGCTCGAACGATACGGCGAGTTTTCGCCCGACATAATCGGTAAACCCTTTCACCGTCGGCCCCGCCACTTCCTGCGTGGCGAATTTTTCTCCCGTTTTTAGGAATAGGAATGGCTCCGGGCCACCGTTGGCGAGCGCAACGGTTGCCGACAATAGAACAAATGCAATCCCATGTAGGAGCGGCGTTTTGCTTCGCATGTCTCGCTCCTCGCCCTGACGGCTCGGAACGGGCAGACTCGGCTTTGCCGTGACTGAACTATGTTTCCCCATCGTCAGTTTCTCCTCCAATTCTTCAGCATAATCCATAATTTCTCTGCCGCTGAAAGCCGGACCCGTTCATCGAACACGGCGTAGTTCCGTTCCTCGATCTTGCGCAAGATACCGCCGTAAATTCCAATCATCACCGCCAACGTCCCGCGGCTGTCGGGATATATCATCCCAAGCAGCGGTTCGGCTTTCCGATAATATTCACGCGCTCGCGCAGCTTCGAACTTCATCAACTCCACAAATCGCGAATGAAATTCGCTCCTACAGGCCGAAGGGTTGGCGGCAGCGTTCAGGATGTCGTCCTCTGTTACGCCGAACCGGCGCAAATCCTCACGCGGCAGATAGATGCGGCCCATCTGCGCATCCTCTTTTACGTCACGGAGGATGTTGGTGAGCTGAAATGCGATGCCGCATGCTTCCGCGGGCGCGAACGCCGCTTTGTCGGTATACCCAAAAATCGGCAGCACAACCAGACCGACTGCTGATGCCACGTGATAGCAGTACTTGTAGAGGTCATCGAACGTTTCGTACCGCGTCATGCGCTGATCCATTTCGGTGCCATCGAGCAACTCATGAAAGTGGCGCAGTGGGATGTTGTATCGTTTCACCGTGTCTGCCAAAGCGGGGAATGTCGGGTCGGCGAACTCGCCACGCGTGAGCGCCGCGTCAACTTGCGCGCGCCATTTGAGTAGTCCTTCCGAAGCCACGGCAGGATTAGCTGCATTGTCGGCGATATCGTCGCTGCGCCGCATGAACGCGTAGATGGCGCACATCGCATCGCGCTTCGCCCGAGGCATAACAAGGAACGAGTAATAGAAATTCTTCGCCGTGCGCCGCGCGATCTGTCGGCACGATTCGTAGGATTGTTTCAGTGGTTCGGCCATTGACCGTTGATTATGGCCGTCATGGAAAACGCTGGCAAGATTGTTTGTGGCTGCAATCTGGCGGCGGCGAGCGCAATCCGAGGCCGAACCCAAGCAGCTTCCCATCCCTTTCCCCAATAAAAGTTGAAACGCACCCACTGCAACGGATCGCAGATTGCCAAAGTTGTTCCACCGCTTGCATTGGCTGTCGAAAATCGAATACACTGTCTTACAACCTTCAAAAGGAGCATTCGATGAAAACAATCGTCAGTATTGCCCTGCTCGCAGCCGCCATCAACACGGGCTGGGGACAGTGTATGGATAAAATCTCTCCTGATATCGCGGGGAAAGCCGTCGCTCTCACCAATGCGCCAAACGCACCGGCATCGCCAGTCGCGGCCACGTACATTGACGGCGCGAAGGTGACGGCGGCATTCGACAAGGGCCAGACACTGGCCGAAGCCCACGGCTACAAGGTCATGGCGAGCCGACGCGACAAACCCGGCCCGGTGGAGATTCACACATACGAGACTGATGTGTTTTACATCATCCAGGGCACGGCAACATTCGTCACGGGCGGCACGTGTGCCGACGCCAAGATTACCGCGCCGGGTCAGCTTCGCGGCACCAGTATCATCGATGGAGTAACGCATCATTTAAAGAAGGGGGACGTGATCATCGTGCCGGCCGGTCTGCCGCACCAGTTCACTGAAGCTAGCAATCCGTTCCTGTATTTTACGGTCAAGCCCATCAAGGCGGAGTGAGAAAGATCAAGCGATACGCTTACTTACCACCCATGAACTCTTACCGCACATTCCTTAAAATTTCCCTCCTCGCTTTCCTTGCTGCCATGACCGCCTCTGCCGCGGCCATCAAACACGACTTCCTCGCCATCGACGAGGGCCTCGCGAATCTGCTTCACGTCAACGAAAACGATCCGACGAAAAACTGGATCGTGCCGGTCGGCCACCCACAAGGGCGAGACATGCAGCTCGTTGGCGGCGGCCGCGTGCTCATTGGCCACGATGCCGGCTACACGGAGTTCGACATCGCAACGGGCAAAATCGTGAAAGAAGTCGCGACCTACAAAGGTGTGACCTCCGCGCGCCGTCTGCCCGGCGGCAACACACTCATTGCCGGCGTCGATCTCGACGGCGAGAAAGGCGTGGTCGTGCTCGAGGTGGACGACGCCAATGTTGTGAAACGTAAAACGATTTTCCCGGGGAATTACATGCGCCTCATCCGCGAGACCCCGCAAGGCACGTTGCTCATGATGAATGACACGATGATTCGCGAAGGCGATCGCACAGGCGCGTTGCTTCATGAGTGGACGGTGCCCGGCTTTCGCCATGCGTGGAAGGCCGTACGGCTGCCCAACGGCCACACGCTCGCGTCGGCGGGCTACGGCGCGTTCTTTGTCGAACTCGATGCGAGCGGGGCGGTCGTGCGCAAGTTCGCCGCAAAGGAAGACATGCCTGACACCGTGCATGCGAATTTCTACGCGACGTTTCAACTGTTGCCCAACGGCCACATCGTGGTAGCCAACTGGCAGGGGCACGGACCGGGTCACGGCGCGTCCGGCATCCAGTTGTTCGAACTCGATGAAAAGGCCGCGATCGTCTGGCAGTGGAGCGATGCAAAAATCATCTCATCATTGCAAGGCGTGCTCATCCTCGACGGACTCGACACCGCCGTGCTCCACGACGAACGCAACGGCATCATGGCGCCGCTCGCCGTGACGAAGTAGCCGCGCATCAACGCTACGCCATCTGCCGGCACTCGAACCATGTCGCCTGCAGAAAAAAGAATGAAGGGATGCGACCCTAATCGCCTTGTTTATTATTTGCTTCAGGTGGGTCTGCCTGACCGGTGTCTCTGAGCAACTTGTGGATTAACTTGAGATACCCGGAACCATTCCTAAGCGTACCCAGAAGGCCTGCTGCTCCCATCAGCAGGAACATCCCAAAAAGGAAAGTGGCCTCGCTGCCTATTATGGGTCCCAAAATGGCTAGCCCCAAAGCAACCAACAGGGAACATGCCGAGAAGAAATAGTAAAAGCGCAAGTGAAGCTCGGTTCTTTCTAAGTTGGCTATCAGTTTCCGGTCCGACTCCGTCAACTCCGCTTGAGTTTTCCCGATGTTCGTAGAGTTCATGGCATCTTTGATGGCGGACTTCCCGTAGGACACATTAACGACAGTACCATAGCGGTCACGTTCCTTCATTCTGCAATCTGCGTGCACCCCATACCGACGCGCGGCATCAATGTGCCAGTAGCGTTAGGACGGCTTTCTGCGCGTGCAGACGGTTCTCTGCTTGGTCGAAGATCGTTTGTTGATGCGACTCGAATACACCCGCTGTGATCTCTTTGCCGCGGTATGCTGGTAGACAATGCATCACCAGCGCGCCACGTTTGGCGGCGCGCACCACCGCATTGTTGATCTGATATGGCGTGAACTTCTTCAATCGCTCCGCGGCTTCCCCTTCCTTGCCCATCGAGACCCACGTGTCGGTATACAACACGTCTGCATCCGACGCCGCCGCGATGGCATCCTCGGTTACGCATACCTCGCCGCCGGCGCGTTTCACAAGAGCATTAGCCGGCTGAAACCCTTGCGGCGCGGCAATCCACAGCTTCATCCCAAGCTTTGCCGCGGCAAACAGCCACGAGTTGGAAACATTGCATGCACCATCACCGAAGAACGCGATTTTCTTGCCCTTCAGACCGCCGAGTTTTTCCTCGATGGTGAATAAATCGGCCAGAATCTGGCACGGATGCTCATCATCGGTCAACGCGTTGACCACGGGAATCCTTCCAACATGCGCGAATTCCTCAATATCGCGTTGCGCGTAGGTGCGTATGACCACGCCATGCAGGTATCGCGACAAGACACGGGCGGTATCGGCCACTGTCTCGCCGCGGCCCATCTGGATTTCGTTAGACGACAGGTAAATCGTAGCGCCGCCGAGTTCGCGTATGCCGACCTCGAAGCTGACACGGGTGCGCGTACTGGCCTTGTTGAAGATCAACGCCCAGACCTGTCCGTGCAACGGCAGCGACCGTGCCGTTTTCCCGCGTGTCGCTTTAAGTTTCTTCGCCAAACGGAGGATCCCGCCGATCTCCGCCGCACTCAACTGCTCGATGGTTAGTAAATGCTTCATGTTCGTCACTCCGTCTGCCGGTCGTTGCGTTTTATTTCACCGCCAGATCCTGCAGCGTCGCATCCAGTTTCTTCACGACCTCGTCCACCTCCACGTGCGTGATGTTCAGCGGCGGCAGGAATCGCACCACGTGCGTGCCCGATGGTATGCCGAGCAGACCGCGCTCCGCCAGCTTCGCCACGATCGGTCGCGCCTCGACCTTGAACTCCACGCCGATCATCAGGCCGAACCCGCGCACTTCCTTGATCGCGGAATGTTTCGCCGCCAACGCGCGCAGTTTCTCCACGAAATACGCGCCGGTTTCGCGCGCGTTGCGGATCAATCCTTCACGTTCGATGGCTTCCAATACCGCCAACGACACCGCGCAGGCCAGCGGCGTGCCGCCGAATGTCGAGGCGTGGGTCCCGGGGCCGAGAAGGTTCGCATACGGTGCGCGCGCCCAAATCGCGCCAATCGGGAATCCGCCCGCCAATCCTTTCGCCCACGAAATCGCATCAGGCACAACATCGGGCGCAATCGCCTTGAACCCGCAGAACTCACCTGTTCGCCCCATGCCGCACTGGACTTCGTCTAACATCAACAGCAATCCGCGTTCGTCGCACAATTGGCGCAAGCCGCGCAGGAAATCGGGTTTTGCGGGCTGGACCCCGCTCTCACCCTGAATCGCCTCCAGCAGAATCGCCGCAGTCTTCGGCCCAACGGCCTTTGCGACGGCGCCGAGGTCGTTGAACGGCACATGACGGAACCCGTCCACCATCGGTTCGAAACCCTGTTTCACCTTCTGTTGTCCCGTCGCGCTGATGCCCGCCAGTGTGCGGCCATGAAAACTATCGAGGAACGTGAGAATTTCGTAGCGACCGCCCTTTTCGTTCCCAAATTTGCGCGCGAGCTTGTAGAGCGCCTCGTTGGCCTCGCCACCGCTGTTGCAGAAGAAACATTTGCCGTCGATGCCGACCAACTCCACCAGTTTTTTTGCAAGCAATCCCTGTGGCTCGGTGTAGTACAGATTCGACGTGTGCACGAGCGTCGCCGACTGTTTTGCCAACGCTGCGCTGATGACAGGGTTGCTATGCCCGAGCACGTCCACGGCAATGCCCGCGCCGAGATCGAGATACTCCTTGCCGTCGGCGTCCCACACGCGGGCACCCTGACCGCGCACGAACACAAGCGGATAGCGCTTATACGTCGGCATGACGTACTTGTCGAACAACGCGATGATCTTTTGTCCTTTGCTCACTTAACCACCTCTGTGCCGACGCCTTTGTCGGTAAAAATTTCCAGCAATACTGAATGCGGGACGCGCCCATCCACGAAGTGCACACGGTGCACGCCCGCGCGCACCGCCTCGACGGCGCTGTCCACTTTCGGGATCATCCCTTTGTCAATCACGCCCTGCTGTTTCAACTTCAGCACTTCATCGACCTTCAAACTCGAGATCAACGTTGCCGGGTTCTTCGGTTCGCGCAACAGCCCGGGCACGTCGCTCATGAACACCAGGCGGCGTGCGCCGATGACCATCGCCAGTTTCGCAGCCGCCACGTCGGCATTGATGTTGTACGCGTGACCGTCTTTACCTAGGCCAATCGGGCTGATGACCGGCGTGACTGACGCGCGCAGGCATTTCTTGACTGCCTCCGTCTCTACGCCGACGATTTCGCCAACATATCCGAGATCCACGCCGTCTTTCATCAGTTTCTCGCAATGGAATACGTCGCGTCCGTTGAAGCTTCGCGCCCTGCCGCCAAGTTTTTGGATCGTCTCGACGATCTCGCGGTTGATGGCGTTGGCGAGCACGTCCTCGACGACCTTCATCGTTTCCTCGTCAGTTACTCGCAAGCCATTGACGAACTGCGCCTTGATGCCCGCGGCTTCCATCGCTTTGGTGATCGCTTTACCGCCACCGTGGACGACGACGGGGTTGATGCCTGCCGCCTCCAGAAAAACAGTGTCCGCCGCCACACCCGCACGCACCTTCGGGTCCGGCGAATCCATGAAACTGCCGCCGTACTTCACCACAAAAATGGAGCTACGGAAGCGCTGGATGTACGGCAGCGCCTCGAGAAGGACGTCGGCCTTTTGGATGATCTCTTGCATGGAATATCGTTTATTCGCCCTTGTTCAGTGCCACGTATTTCTCCGTCAAATCGCAGGAGTGCATCGTGCAACACCCGCGACCGATGTGCAGATTAATGTTAATCGCGAAAGCCGGCTGTTTTGCGGCTTTGCGCAGCCTCTGTGGCGATACCTTTGTGGCCACGCCGTGACGTACTGCTACCACGTCGTTGTATGCGATCTCCACCGTTTCCTCGCGCACCTTTGCACGCGAGTATCCGATGGCATCCATGATTCGTCCCCAGTTCGGATCGCCGCCGCACCAACTTGTTTTCACCAATGTGGAGTTCACCACCGCGCGCGCTGCCGCTTCCGCCTGATGATCGTTCACTGCACCGTGGACGTTCACCGTCACGAATTTAGTCACGCCTTCGCCGTCGCGCACCATCATCTTGGCCAGTTCAAGGCATACAAAATCCAATGCCTTCTGAAATTCCGCGAGTGCGGCGCCTGCGAGCGGCTTGCCGCCTGCGGCGCCATTGGCCAATAGTAACACCGTATCGTTGGTGCTCGTGTCACCGTCGATGCTGATGCGGTTGAACGACTGCCTTACCGCCATGCTCAAAGCGTGTTGCAGCGTTACGCGCGTCATCTCGGCATCCGTTGTCAGGAATGCCAGCATCGTCGCCATATTCGGTTGAATCATACCCGCGCCCTTGGCGATGCCGCCGATGTGAACCGCACGACTGCCAAGTTTAAATCGCACCGCGATCTCCTTCGTTCGCGTGTCGGAGGTCATGATCGCTTGCGCGGCTTCGTGTGCGCCCCTGCGAGAGACGACCTCAAGGATCTCCTTGATGCCCGCTTCAATCTTCACAATTGGCAGGTTCACGCCGATCCGCCCAGTCGAGCAGACCAACACCTGTTCTTCGGGGCACTTGATTCGACGGGCCACCGCCACCGCCATTGCGCGGGCATGAATCAGTCCGCTTTTACCCTGGCATGCATTGGCGTTGCCGCTGTTGGCGACAATCGCGCGCGCCGTGCCGCCGCTCGTTGCGATGTGCTGCATGTCGAGCCGTACGGGCGCGGCCTTGACTTGATTGGTTGTGAACGTTGCCGCTACTGTTGCGGGCGCGTCCGACACAATCAACGCAAGGTCCTTCCTGCCGCTCAGCTTGATGCCCGCTGACATGCCCGCTGCACGAAACCCGCGCGCCGCTGTGACCGAGCCTTTAATGATCGTGAATGGCGTTTTCATCAGAGTAATCCCGTGGTTTCGTCGTAACCGAACACGATGTTCATGCACTGCACGGCCTGCCCGGCAGCGCCTTTCGTTAAGTTGTCTAGGGCAGTAACAACGATAAGTTTGCCCGTGCGCGAGTCCACGCGCGCCGAAATATCGCAGAAATTGGTAAGCTCGACGTTCTTGGTGTCGGGCAACGACTCGGTCACGCGGATAAAACGTTCGCCTTTATAAAACTCGCGATAGATGTCGAGCACGTCGGTCTCGCCAGCCAACTGGCTGGCGGACTTGGCGAGGTCGAGGTAAATCGTGCTGACGATGCCGCGATTCAGCGGAATCAGGTGCGGCGTGAAACTGATCTTCAGTTCCGCGCCGGCAAGCAATGAAAGCTCCTGCTCCATCTCGCTGACGTGGCGGTGCTTGGGGATGCCGTAAGCGCGGGCCGACTCGTTGCACTCAGGAAACATGTATTCTTCCGACGCCTTGCGGCCGGCGCCGCTGATACCGCTCAGGCTGGCGACAACGATGCCATGCGGCTTCGCCAATTTATGTTTCAACGCAGGTGCGCAGCCCAGGATAACGCTCGTGGGATAACATCCCGGACACGCCAACAGGTCGGCTTTGCGAATCGCTTCACGGTGGATCTCGGGCAGCGCGTACACGGCGTTCTTAAGCAGTTTGGGCGCTGGATGATCGTGCTCGTAAAACTCTTTGTACACCGCCGCCGATTTCAAACGGAAATCCGCGGACAGATCGAACACCCTCACGCCTTTTGCCAGTAGCGCCGGCGCATACTCCGCTGCCACGCCGTGCGGCAGAGCAAGAAACACCGTTTCGGCCCCGGACTGAAGAATCGTTTTGACGTTTGGCTCGACAAATACCGCATCAATCAGGCCGCGGAACTTCGGGAACACGTCGGCCACCGCCTTGCCGGCGTACTGACGCGACGTGAAACTGGTTATGACGACATGCGGGTGACGCAGCAACAGGCGTATGAGTTCCTGTCCTGAGTACCCGCTTGCGCCTACTATTGCTACTTTGATGTTTTTCATGTTCTTCATGTGTCCAAACCTATCCGGCTTCCCGCCAGCGTGGACGAAGCCGCTTCAGCGAGGCGAAGGCCCGCTCGCACCAACAATGGCTATTTTTATCTTCTTCATGTTTTTCGCGTATCCAAATCTGTTTGGCGCCAGCCTCCCCGTGAGGGGACGTTGCCCCAACGGGGCTCCCGGCCCGCCTGCGCCACAAAATATCCCCCAAAAGCAACCAGCCCCGAATTATCAAACTCGGGGCTTGGCGTTGCAAGTGGAGAATAACGCTGTGGGGTCAGCGCTTCGAGAACTGGAAGCGTCGACGCGCCCCGGGTTGACCGTATTTCTTTCTTTCCCGCATCCGCGGATCACGGGTAAGCATACCCTTTCCGCGCAGCGCGGCTTTGATTTCGGGTGACGCCTTCAGCAAGGCGCGCGCGATACCTAGACGGATTGCGCCAGCCTGTCCTGTTGGCCCACCGCCTTCCACTGACACAACGACGTCGTACTTGACTGCGCCGGCGGCAACCGCCAACGGTTCCACGGCGTGCATTCGCAAATTGGGGATGGTCAGATACTCGTCGAGCGAGCGGCTGTTGACCGTGAACTTGCCGCTGCCGTCGGCGAGACGAACCCGCGCGACACTGGTTTTGCGGCGACCGATTGCCGTATAATTTGTTGTGGTTTGCATGTGCTGTTCTTGCAAAATCGTCCGAGTCAGACCGTCAACGGCTCAGGTTTCTGCGCCACATGCGGATGGCTCGGGCCTTTGTACACCTTCAGTTTCGTGATGATTTGACGACCGAGACGGTTGTGCGGGATCATACCCTTGACCGCGTGCTCGATCAACTTTTCCGGATGGCGCACACGCAGATTCTTGGCTAGAACGACCTTTTCGTTGCCAGGGTACTGCGAGTGGCTCATGTATTGTTTCTGGTCTTCCTTCTTGCCCGTCAGCACCACCTTCTCGGCGTTGACGACCACCACAAAATCGCCTGTGTCCACGTGCGGCGTGAACGCGGCTTTTTCTTTGCCGCGCAGGATGTTGGCGGCCTTGACGGCCACCTTGCCCAAGACCTTGCCGCCCGCGTCAATCACGAACCAACGCGGTTTCTGTTCCTCTTTTTTTGCGAAAAACGTGCTCATAACCTTCTCTGCTCCCCATTCGTAAGGGGCGGTCAAGGTAGTTGACCATCCCGCCAAAGTCAACCGCGAAAATACTTGAACATTGTTTGCAGGATTTTGACCCGGCGAGCGTGTATCGGAGTAGAAAGCAAAAAGAAAGGAAAACATGAAACGAAATGCAGTTATTCTCTTGGCAGTCTTGCTCGGCGTCACTCAACTCATTGCCGTCGAACCAACCGTCACCCCTACAACCCCAGCGACGGCAGAAGAACAGAAGCCGGCGCTGGTGAAGTTCGATCTGGATTTCCACGGCGGGACGCCTGGCGAACTGGTGGCCGCGATCAGCAAGGCGTCGGGTCATTCACTCAATGCGATCATCCCCAAGGAAGGCGCGGATGTAATGTTACCGCCGCTGAAGCTGCGACACGTGGATGCAGCACAGCTATTTGGAGTGTTGAGCGACGCGAGTCACAGGATGGTCCCTGTTCGCAATGGCACCGGCGGCTATTCGATTCAGGATTCCTCATACGGCTTTCAGTGCGAGAGTAAGCCGGATCAAGACTCGGTCTGGTATTTCCATTCTACGCGACTCTTTGAGCCACCACCGGCCAACTGGATCCGGTTTTACCAACTGAATCCATACTTGGACGCATATTCGGTAGAGAGCATCACCACCGCCATTGAGACCGGCTGGAAAATGCTAGGGATAGCAACTCCGCCGAAATTGAGTTTCCACAAAGATACGGGATTGCTGATTGCGGTCGGGGAACCGGATGGACTCCGTGTTATTGACGACATGCTGCAGAATTTGCCGCGCAAGAAGCGAAATTCTACACCCAATACGACGGATGCCAGTCCCCAATGAAATGATGGTCACGAATGCGACCTCTGCTTCGCTTGGCGTGCCGGTTCTGATACGCTATGCGCTTATGTTCGAGGAACTGCCGCCACCGGCCTCTGACATCGCGGCGTTGACCAGCCGGATGGCCCGAGGCGATGAGGAGGCGTTTCGCGCCTTCCATGCGGCGTATTTCCCCCGGCTACTGCGGTACCTGTTCGTCGTGACACACGGAGATGAAGAAATCGTGCACGAGGCGCTGCAATCGACCTTGGTGCGCGTGGCGCGGCACGTCCGGCGGTTCGACTCGGAAGCCGTCTTCTGGAGCTGGTTGACCGTGCTGTCCCGCAGCGCCGTGGTGGACGAACAGCGCAAACGCCAGCGACGGGTTGCCCTCTTGTACCAATTCTTTCAGCGTCAGCAAATTGACAATCAGCCGACCGACCACGAAGCCGATGCCAGTTTGCGTGTTCTACTGGAACAGGGACTCGGCGATTTGACGGCGGAGGAACGGGCGCTGATGGAGCGGAAGTATTTCGAAGAGGAATCGGTGCGCGACATAGCCGCCAGCCTGAACACGACGGAAGGGGCAGTGGAATCCCGTTTGATGCGAACCCGCCGACGGTTGAAAGACATTATCCTTGCGCGTTTGAAAGATGAAACAACCCACGAAAACTGAACGGCTCCTTGACGAAGTGCTGGCGGAAACGATCTCCGCCGATTTCAGTCAGGGGTTGTTGGAACAAACGCTGCACCAAGCGCGACGACGGCGACGCATCCGCCACTTACGGCAGGGGTTGCTCATGCTGGCAGCGTTGGGCGCGTTGCCGTTTTGGCTGTGGCATCTCAAGACATCCGCACCCGTTCAGAACACGGAAGAGATCCGCTCCGCGCCACAGATGGCACCAGCCTTTGTTGTCGTGAAAACCCGGCCGTTGTCACCGGGCATGCTGGTCGAAACACAAACTGGACTGGCCACGACCATTTCCACCACGCCCTCGGCGATTACCCTCGTCGCAACACGGCCGGCAGATCAATCGTTCCGGCTATTGGATGATGACCAGTTGTTGGCCTTGGTGGCGGATCAACCAGCCGCCATGGTTCGACTCGGACCGCACGATGCCACGCTCATTATTACGGATCAAATCTTGCAAGATGGTCTTCCAGTGCAGGGATCATGACTGGCCAAACGCAGGCTCTCAACGTATTCACGGCACGTACGTCAACTGCTCGACCCATTCGCGGCCTTTGTCGCCGAGTTCCCAGCCGTGACCGCGTTTACGATGCCGAACCATACCGCAGCAGTTCCCGCTGCTGGCCAATTCCGCTTCGTTGACGCGCGCAAGCACGGGCAAGTTGCGTCGCAGGACGCGTTGCTGGGCTTCGGTGACTTCTTCGTCGGTGCGCGGCCAGACGGCAACGGGCACGCCAGACATGGTCGCGCCGACTTCGTATGCGACGACACGACTGGACTTCCCTGCCACGGGTTGAAGCTGCTCCGGGTGCATCGTCAACCACGGGAACGGCTGCGCACTGACCAGTACAGCGAATGCAAGCGGCTGCTGGGCCACAAACTCGGAGAAACGTAGCGTTAGGTTGGTGGTAGCGGCCCGGAACAGCGGCGTCGGGTCCATGCCGAATAGATTCAATCCGTTGAAATTGCCGAATGGCGGCGCTTTCGGATCGTGCTTCGGATACCAGATATGGAAGTTCGGGTTCAACAGCAAATCAATTTCGAAATGCAGATGCGCGCGGTCTTGGGAAATACCTTCGCGCGTATTGGTGGAATGGCCCATCGTCGCAATCGTCTGTCCCTTGCGAACGTTTTGATCCACGATGAGGCCATCCGCCACTCCGCTGAGATGGGCGTACAACGTGTACGCCTCCACGCCGTCCCAACGATGGCGCAAGACGATGTACCGACCGTAGTTGGAGAACCGTGATTTCGTGTTGATGAATGCCACTTCGCCGTCGGCTACGGCGCGCACGGGATCGAGCGGTTCGCCGCGCCGGTCGCGCTGTAAGCATTTGATGTCCACCCCTTCGTGAAATCGCGCACCGTCACGGCGCACGCAACCGAACATGCCCGACTCCGTTGTGCCTTCAACCGTCGGTTGGAAAAATTCCGCATCGTGGCCCGGCCGCAGCACGGCGTCGTTCGCCGTGGGCAGACAGAAATCGAGCGCCGAAACCTTCATGGTGATCGACAGGCACAACAGGATGATTACAGAATGGCGGCGTCTCATCCGCGTTTCTTTGCCGCAAGGTTCAGGTCGTCGATGAGCTGGCGCGCTTCGGCATCGGTGAAATCGCCTTCCAGCAAAAACTGTCCGTGGACGAGGCGTTGATCCACCAGCCACGCGGTAACCGGCCGGTCGTTGAGAAAGACAACGAGATAATGGCTACGGTCGCGCGTGGTGACTTCATCAAGCACAAACATGCCATGGGCGTCGAATCGCAGCATTACCGCCAGGCCGCCAGAGGTTTCAAACGGTTCGGCCACTTCCACGTCGCGCTCGGTTAGCACCGGAAATGCGTCCACGCGCAACGTCAACTCCGTTTTCGGAATCTGCACTTCGCGCCAGTGGCCTTCCGGCGATGCGCTATCCACTTGTTCGTATATCCGCATCGTCATCGATGGTTTGCGGTTGCCAAACATGGCGCAGCCCGTTGCGAGCAGCACGACCATGACCAGCCAGGTTTTATGAGTTTGCATCACTGGCAGATTGTATGTTATGGTATTCATGGTCGCAACAAAATCATGAGGGTTGATCCGCGATTTTTGCAGCAGTCCGGGATTGAGGCGTTCACGGGGGCCGAACTGCTGATCAAGGGGGCTTTGGAGGCCGAAGGCGGCACTCACCTGTTGTCGGGTTATCCCGGCTCGCCCGTCGCCGGTTTCTTTGACGCGATGGGGGACATTGCCCCACTTCTCAAGGGAAAGGGCATTCGCGCCTGTCTTGCCAACAATGAAGCGCTGGCCGCCGCGATGCTCAATGGCTCGCAGATGGGCCCGTTGCGCGCCATCATCGCCATGAAATCGGTCGGGTTGCACGTTGCTGCCGACGCGCTGGCGCTGGGCAACCTCGCGGGCGCCAATGCCGAAGGCGGCGCGATCGTCCTTATCGGGGACGACCCTTGGAGTGATTCCACACAGGTGCCGGCCGATTCGCGTTACCTCTGCAAACATCTTTTCATGCCCGTGCTTGAGCCAAGCAGCCTGCAGGAACTAAAGGACTGGATTGACCTTGGCTACAAACTCTCGCGCGAGGCGAATCTTTATATCGGCTATCTAGTCACCACCAACCAGGCTGATGGCGGCGGCACTGTCACGGTGCGGCCAAATCATTTTCCAAAGATCAACACGCTGAACCGCTACGCGCTCGATACGGCAACGATCGACCTGGAAAACACCGTGCTGCTTCCGCCGCGCACCTGGACCCGGGAAGCGAACTTCCCGTCGCGTTACGAGAAACTTTGGGAGAGCGCGCGGCGTTATGGCGTCAATTGCATCGTCAATCCTTGCGACGCGGAAAAACTCGGCTGGCGCGCGGAAATTGGGTTGGTCGCGTCGGGGATGGGTTTTTGTTACCTGCAACACGCATTGACCGAGCTTGGCGTGGCCGACCAGGTGCCGATTCTCAAACTGGGCGTCAGCTATCCAGTAGATCCGCAACTGGTGGAAGCGTTCGCCCGCCAGGTGCGCAGCATTTTCGTCATCGAAGAACGACGCGGGTTCATGGAAGAGCAGATTGCCGAGATCGTCGGTAAACTCAACCAGAATGCTGCTGCAGGCCGTACCAACGTCTGGGGCAAGGAGTTCCCAGCCGGGTTAAAGGGTATTCCGTCCACACGTGGCTTGAATCCGAGCATACTCATCGAGCGGCTTGCGCCGCTCGCCACGTTCTTCCACGACCCGAATCTGCGGCTGGACGTGCGGCGCATCGATGCGGCAGTTGAGTTGGTCCGCCAGACGGAGACTTTTGATGTTCGCATCCCCCCACGCACGCCTACCTTCTGCCCCGGTTGTCCGCACCGCGACTCGGCAAGCGTGCTGGTCGAAATGAAAAAGCAGTTCATGGATGCCAATTACATGCGGCGGCAGCACGGGCGCGGGCCGGTGGACCTCGTATTCCATGGCGACACGGGCTGTTACACGATGTTGATGTTCGAACCGACCAAGGACCTGATGCACAATTACAGCGGCATGGGGCTGGGCGGTGGCACAGGCGGAGGGATCGATCCGTTCATCACCAACAAGCAGGTTGTATTCCTCGGTGACTCGACATTTTTCCACAGCGGCATGCTCGGCATCTCCAACGCGCTGAAGCAGGGCCAGGACATCACCTACGTCATCCTCGACAACAGCACCACCGCAATGACCGGTCATCAGCCGACGCCCAGCATGGACGTGGACGTTATCGGCGAGCACACCTACAAGCAGAATATCGACCGGATTGCCGAAGCGATGCTCGGAGAGGGCGTTGCCGTTGTTCGCGCGAATCCCGCTCATCGCGAAATGTGGCGACAGATGCTGGAGGAAACGGTCCTCTGCGATGGCGTCAAGGTCATCGTTGCCGACAAGGAATGCGGCATCACGCTCCACCGCCGCGAGGCCCGCGCTGAACGCGCCGAGATGAAGAAACGCGGGTTTCTGCGCAAGAAGCGTTACATCAATGTCAACACCGACGTGTGCGAGTTCTGCCGCGAATGCACACTGGCGACCGGCTGTCCGGGGCTGACCATTGTGGACACGCCGTTCGGCGCGAAAATCCAGACCGACTTATCATGGTGCGTTGCCGACACCGCTTGCGCGAAGATTTACGCCTGCCCGTCATTCGAAGAAATCACTGTCGTACGCAAACAGAAACTGCCAGAACCGATTGACTCGATCGACCTGTTCAATATCCCGCTCCCGGCGTCGCGCGATTTCGATGATGTCTGGCATGTGTATCTTGCGGGTGTCGGCGGCATGGGCATTGGCGTGTGCACAGCTACCATCGTGCGCGCGGGTGTCAAGCAGGGCTACCGCGTCCTGTTCTGCGACAAGAAAGGTCTGGCGATACGCAATGGCAGCGTCTATTCACAAATCACGTTCTCCAAGAATGGCGCGCCCATCTCTAACATCATCCCCTACGGCAGGGCCGACCTGCTGATCGGCGTGGACCCGCTCGAGGCCGCGCGCAGCCTCAACCCGAAAGGCAATCTGCGGTGTGGAAGTCCACAGCATACCGTGGCGGTCGTCAACACCTACAAGACTCCGACCATCCTCACGTTGCTCGGCAAGGACGATTTTGACGTGGCCGAGCTGGAGACAATCATCCGCCGCTACACTCGCCCCGACGAGTATTTCGGCCTCAACGTCAGCGGCATCAGTGAACATTTCTTCGGCACGAAACTGTACGCCAACATCGTCATGCTCGGAATCGCTTTTCAGAAAGGGCTGCTCCCGCTGTCGCTGGACAACATCGAGTGGGGCCTGCGCGAGACGATGGGTGCGGCCGCCGAAGACAACATCAAGGCCTTTCACCTCGGTCGTAAACTGGTCTTCGAGCCGGAGCTGGCGCACAAACACGAGTTGCGCGAGACGTACGATCAGTTCATCGCCAAGCGCATGGAAGTCTTGAAACAGAACCATCGTTGGGGCCGCCGCTGGGCGCGCGAGTTTGAGGAACTGGTGCGCCGCAGCGAATGCTCGATCCAACTCGGCGAGCAAACCGCACGCGATCTCGTCTGGCGACTATACGACCTCATCGAATTTGGCGCTGGCAGGTACGCCCGACAGTATCTCGATCTCATTGAGAAAGTGCACGCGGCCGACAGCGCCGAGCGCGACTACGCCGCCACAAAGGCCATAATCTGGAACCTCCACAAGGCGATGATAATCAAGGATGAGATCCATGTCGCTCATCTCATGACCAGCGAAGCGAAAATGCGGCGCGACCGACATCGCTATCATGTTGACCCGTCGCGCGGCGACAAAATCATCTATCGCCATCTCAACCGCCCGGAGTTCGTTCTCCTCGGCCAGCCGATACGCTTCAAGTTCAGCCCGAAGAAGTGGCAGTTGAACATACTGAAGCATATGCGCTGGTTGCGCGTCGCAATGCCGCAATGGCACCGCCCCGAACGCGAGTTCCGCGTCTGGTACATCCGACTCGTGGAAGATTTCCTTGTTGCCGCGCCCACGCTGATCCACGACAACGCCGCCTATAACCGCCGCGTCCAGGCTTTACGCTGCGTCGAAGAAGTTCGCGGCTATCGGGAAATCCGCTATCCCAAGATGGGCGAAGCCAGGCGAAAGGTTGAAGATCTTTTGACCTCGACTCCGGTCGTTACCAAGCAGCCGGTTCCCGTCTTCTCAGGTTCAACACGCGGCGCGAAGCCGTGACCGCTTAGGCGCCAATTGGCAACATCCTTCGTGCATTCAGCTCGCGCCGGCGCCATTGATTGTGTGGTTGGGCTTTTCACGCCCTCTCGCGTTTAGTATGATGCCGGTCGAAATGCCGGGTTATGCACTATTAGCGGGGCGATCAATCAGCTCGTGCAACAGATCATTTCAATGCCGGAATCGGTTCTAGCCCGACGCGAGGGCATTCTGATGCGTCGAACGTCAGCGCGCCATTGCCGAAGCTGGAGGCGGTAAAGACTTGCGCGCAATGAAACGCGAACCCACGGGCGAAAGTCCCCTTGCCGCTGTAGAACGACCATGGCCGGCGGGTGTTTGCGTGCTGGCGATTCTGGGATCGGGGCTGTTATTTGCAGGATGGATCTGGTGGCTCGCCACATGTAACCCAAATATCCCTTTCCTCAGCCGAATCGGGCCTGCCGAATGGATTGTGTATCCATTGGTACCTGATGCGCGCGCACGGCAGAGAGTTGAAATGGCCACCGTGTTTCGACGGAGTTGGTGGTTGGAGACCGTCCCAACCAACGCTGTCCTGCAGGTGCGGGCGTTCCGAGGCTGCCAAATCATGCTAAACAACGCATTCGTCGGGGTCGCGCCTCGCGTCGGGGAGAACTGGAAGAAACCAACGGTGTACGATGCTTCAGGTTTCTTGCACCCTGGCTCAAACGCGATCTCCGTTGTGGTGGCCAACAGCATGGGGCCACCGGCTCTCTGGATGTCGCTGAGAGCAGGTGAGCGGACGCTGAATTCCGATGAAACGTGGCAGTGTTCGCTCGCCGGCGCGGTCCGGCAATCGGCGCGTTTGGCCTCGGTGCCCATGGTCATCCGAAGGGGGAATCCCGTGGCGGGTGGAGAACGGTGCGTTGAATCGTTCGTGAAGCGACTACCGACACTACTGGTTTTCGCCGGGCTTTCCCTCGGGATTCTGTGTGTGGGCCATAACCTGTGGCGCCGCAGGAATGCACAAGGTGCTCCCAAAGAAATGGGGTTATCGAACCGCCAGGCCATGGTGCTTGTCGCGTTGGCAACCAGCCTGTGGAGCATACTGTTCCTGCACAACCTGAAACTGCTGCCTGCTCAAATGGGTTTCGATGCAGCTCGGCATCTGGAGTACATCGAGTACATCCGGCAATGGCATGCCCTGCCTTTGGCGAACCAAGGGTGGGAGATGTTTCAGGCGCCATTTTATTACTTGCTCGGCGCTTCCGTTCTGGGCGTCACACATCTCCTCGCCATCGATGCCGATGGGGTCACGGCGCTGCGCCTCTTGGGGTTGCTTCTCGGCCTCGTTCAAGTCGGTCTGGTGTTTGCGAGTCTGCGCCTGATCTTCCCCAACGATGCGTGTAAGCAAATCGTCGGCTTGCTCTTCGCTGCATTCATGCCGGCAACTTTCTACATGTACCACTATGTGACGAATGAGATTCTGGCGGCGACACTGGTCACCGCCTCGGTCTATTGCTGTCTGCGAATTTTCAGCTCCGTGCGTCCCCGGGTGCGCATGTACGTCTTGTTGGGTCTGTGTTTGGGCGCGGCGTTGTTGAGTAAGATCACAGCGATTGCGGTGGTCCCGGTGATTTTGGCCGTTCTGGCCGGGCATCTTCTAATGCAGCGAGCGTGCGGGGTTTGGGCCTTGCTACGCACCGTTGGGTTGACGGGGCTTCTTTGTATCGTTGTCAGTGGGTGGCATTACTTCCGTGTCTGGATTCACTTTGGGAACGCCCTGCTCGGCAACTTTGATCTTACTTCTGGCTTTGCGTGGTGGCAAGATCCCGGTTATGGCATGGCCGCACAGTATACGCGTTTCGGACAGTCAATCGTAGCGCCATTGTTTAGTGGCTTTAATGGATTCGCTGACGGGCTTTATTCAACCCTCTGGGGCGATGGTCTGTGCGGCGGGGCCGCGAGTTTGAGTGCCCGTCCGCCATGGAACTACAATCTGATGGCAACCGGATATTGGTTGGCAATCTTGCCGACGATTGCGATCGTAATCGGCGCCGTGGCGATGTTGATCAGCCTGATCCGTCGTCCGCAGGCTGAATGGTTTTTGTTGATCGGCTTGGTCGTCTCGACAGGAATCGCGTTGATCTGGAACGAGTTCAAGTTACCCTACTATGCAAGCGCCAAGGCGTTCTACGGATTACCCGTCATGGTGTCTTTGTGCGCGTTCGGCGCGTGGGGGATGGATATCCTCACCCGTCGTTGGCGAATCGCACGTGTTGTCTTATGGATCGGGCTGGGTACATGGGCCATGAACAGCTACGCTTCGGTGTGGATTCAAGCGCGCACGCCGTACACCCGGATCGAATTGAGTCGAGAGTTGGCGGGCAGCGTAAACTACAGTGCAGCCATCAAAATGCTCCGAGATGTCCTGCGAACTCATCCTCAAAACGCACTTGCGCGCTTGGGGTTGGCCAGGACGCCGGAAAAGATGGGACGCACCGCAGAGGTCGAGCAGCAATGCCAATCCGCTTGGCATGACAATCCGAATGACCCGGACTCTGCTGTGAGCTTTGACCATGTCTGGGTTCAGCGGGGACGGAGCAACGAGGCATTCGAATTGGCAAAACGGGTCATTCAGGATGCGCCGGACAATCCGGACGTGTTCCCGTTGTTGGGGCGGTTGCTCGCCAATAACGGCCAGTTCGACAAAGCCATTGCCGCATATCAGGAAGCATTGCGCATCACCCCCTGCAACTCCCAAGTCCACGACGACCTCGGCACATTATACTTGCGGCGGGATCAGCACAACCTCGCCGCGGAGCACTTCCGTTATGTGTTGCAGATCAAGCCCGACAACGCTGATGCGCACAACAATTTGGGCATCGCGCTGGTGAGACTTGGGCGGCCCAAGGAAGCCATTGCCCACTTCTCGGAAGCATTGCGGCTCAGCCCCGAAGATGTCTCGACGCTTGCCAGTTTGGCGTGGCTTCGTGCCACTCATGCCAATCCGGAAATCCGGGATGGAGCGGCAGCCGTCAAACTTGCGGAGCGAGCCTGCCAATTGACCAGCCAGCCGCGCCACGAACTGTTGGATGTACTGGCGGCGGCCTACGCCGAGGCGGGACGCTTTACCGACGCCGTGCAGACTGCCCAGAAGGCTGGTAGTTTGGCTTCGACGGCTGGACAGCAACAGTACGCCGACGCCATCCGAAAGCGAGTGGAGTTGTACGAGGGTGGTCACCCATTTCGCGAGTGAATTGTGGCACGCCAGAGGCCTCTCCCATATAAAACGCGCCTGCGGAGCGGTGAGATTCGGAACGCAGAGACTTGCCGCTCGAAAGTCGTGCCGCTGGCAAATCAGCGCCTCGAAACCGGCTCAGCTTGCGCTGGCGGCTAGTTGGTTGAAAGAGAGCTTGCCGTCGGCCACGCTGACTTCGACCATCTCGTTCGGCTTGATGCTGCCGCGCAGGATTTCCTCGGCGAGCGGATCCTGCAGGTATTTCTCGACTGCGCGGCGCAGCGGCCGGGCGCCGAACTTCGGATCGTAGCCTTTCTCGATGAGGAACTCGGTCGCCGCAGGCGTGAGCACGATCTCGACGTCCTTGTATTTCAAGCGGCCTTTGACCTTGGAAACCTCCAGCTCGACAATCTTGCTCATGTCCGCCTTGTTCAGGCTGCGGAAGACAATGACGTCGTCTAGCCGGTTAAGGAACTCGGGTTTGAAAATGCGCTTGGCCTCATCGAGCAGCTTGTTCTTCATGTCCTCGTAAGTGTGCTCTTCCTTGGCGGACTTGAATCCGAGTCCGCCCGCCTTGCCAACCTGCTCGGCCCCGATGTTCGAGGTCATGATGACCGCGCAATTGCGGAAGTCCACTTTGCGACCGAGCGAGTCAGTCAGGCGTCCGTCCTCGAGAATCTGCAGCAGCATGTTCATAACGTCAGGATGCGCCTTCTCGATCTCGTCAAATAACACCACCGAGTACGGCCGGCGCCGGACTTTTTCCGTCAACTGGCCGCCTTCCTCGTAGCCGACATAACCCGGCGGCGAACCGACCAGCCGCGAGACGTTGAACTTTTCCATATACTCGCTCATGTCGAGCTGTACGAGCGCGTCCTGATCGCCAAACATGAACTCCGCCAGCGCGCGGGCCATCAATGTCTTGCCCACCCCCGTCGGCCCGAGGAACACAAACGAACCGATGGGCCGGTTCGGGTCTTTCAAGTCGGCCCGACTACGGCGCAACGCCTTGCTCATGGCGGCGACCGCTTCATCCTGTCCGATGATGGTCTTGCGAAGTTCGTCCTCCATGTGGAGCAGTTTCTCGGCATCCTTCAGCCCCATCCGGCTCAACGGAATGCCCGTCCATTTCGCGACAATCTGGAGGATGTCTTCCTCGGTGATGACGATCTCCTTTTCGTCGCGCGCCTGCTTCCATTCGGCGATGGCCTGATCCAGCTTTTCGCGCGCCTGCTTTTCCTCGTCGCGCAAGCCGGCCGCCAGTTCGAAATCCTGCGCTTTGATCGCGGATTCCTTATCTCCCCTGACCTTCTCGATCTTGCGCTCCGTCTCCTGCAGTCCCGCGGGGCGCGTCAGCGACTGAATCCGCGCGTGCGCGCCGGCCTCGTCCATCACATCGATCGCCTTGTCGGGAAGGAAACGGCCCGTGATATAACGGTCGGAAAGTCGGGCTGCCGACCAGAGCGCTTCATCGCTGAATTTGGCGCGGTGGTGCTCTTCGTATTTCGGGCGCAAGCCCTTCAAAATATCCACGGTCTGCTCCACGGTCGGCGGCTCGACGATGACCGTCTGGAACCGGCGCTCCAGCGCGGCGTCTTTCTCGATGTACTTGCGGTACTCGCTCATCGTCGTTGCGCCGATGCACTGTAATTCGCCCCGTGAAAGCGACGGCTTGATGATATTGCTGGCATCCATCGCGCCCTCAGCCGAGCCTGCGCCTACGATGGTGTGCAATTCATCAATCAAAAGGATGACGTTCTTGGCGCGCTTGATTTCTTCCATCACAGCCTTGATGCGCTCCTCAAACTGGCCGCGGTACTTGGTGCCGGCAACCATGAGCGCGAGGTCGAGCGTGACCACGCGTTTGTCGTGCAGAATCTCAGGAACGCTGCCTCTGGCGATTTCCTGCGCCAGTCCTTCGACAATGGCCGTCTTGCCCACGCCGGCTTCGCCGAGCAACACGGGATTGTTCTTCGTGCGCCGGCAGAGAATCTGGATGACCCGCTCAATCTCATTTTTACGACCGACGACGGGGTCCAGCTCGCCTTTCTTTGCCATCTCCGTCAGGTCGCGCCCGAACATCCGTAACGCAGGCGTCTTTCCCTCTTTCTTCTGGCTGCCCGGCGGCGCTTCGCCCTCCTCTACGCCGCCTTCGCTCGGCTGGAAGTTCGGGTCAAGCTCCTTCAAAATCTCGTTCCGGCAACGCTCGATATCCACGTCGAGCGACTTCAAAATGCGCGCCCCGGCGCCTTCGCCTTCACGGAGCAACCCGAGGAGTATGTGCTCGGTGCCGACGTAGTTGTGATTGAGCGCCTTGGCTTCCTTCTGCGCGAGGACGAGAATTTTTTTCACGCGCGGCGTGTATGGGATATTGCCGACCATCTTGGTTTCGGGGCCGGTGCCAATCTGCTTCTCGACCTCCATGCGGACCGTTTCGAGGTCGAGACCCATTTTTTGGAGAACGCTGACGGCCACGCCCTGGCCGAGCTTGATGAGACCGAGCAACAAATGTTCCGTGCCGACATAGTTATGGTTGAACCTGTCGGCTTCCTTGCGCGCCAACGCCAGCACCTGCTGGGCGCGCGGCGTATAGTTGCCCATTTCCATTACCGTCCTCTCAATCACTCAATCGGATCGTTGCCCCGCGTCTGCGGGGGCACACGGCCGATCTTCGGCTTCGGCATCACGGCCAATCGCCCGCGGATCAGATCCGCTCGCAAAATGTCGCGCTCCTCGGTGATCAATTTGCGCGCGGCGAACTTCTGCACGTGCGCGGGCTGCGCCAGCATGAATAACTCGTCCACTACCGCGCGGGTCGCCGCGGGAAGTAATTCCAAATCCACCCCCAACCGCAACAGGCTGAGGAGATTCAGCGCCTCTTTCGAGGCGACCGTGTGCGCATTGGTCAGAATGCCGTACGCCCGCCCGACATGATCGTAGATCAGTTTCGGCTTTTTTTCAAGCAGTGTCAGCCGCGCACTCTCCTCATGCTCGATGATCTGCAACACCACCTTGTTTAATCGCTCGATGATGTCGGCCTCCCGTTCACCGAGCGTTGTCTGGTTCGACACCTGAAACATGTTGCCCAGCGCTTCGGTTCCTTCACCGTAAAGGCCGCGCACCGCCAGACCGAGTTTGTTCACCGCCTGAATGATTTGATTGATCTGATCGCTCAACACCATCCCCGGCAAATGCACCATCGCCGAGGCACGCATGCCGGTGCCGACGTTGGTCGGGCAGGCCGTCAGATAACCCAGCCGCGGCGAAAACGCGTATTCCAACAGCTTCTCCAGTTCCGTGTCCACGCGGTCGATCAGGTTAAACGCCTCCTTGACCTGGAAACCGGCGTGTATCGCCTGCATCCGAAGATGATCTTCTTCATTGATCATCACGCTGATCACGCCTGACGCGCTGACAACCACGCCGCTGCCGACGTTCTTCACGGCGTGCTCGCGGCTGATCAGATGGCGCTCGACCAGCGACTGCTTGTCAATTGCGGCAATGTTGTCCATCAACTCGCTGAAACAATCCGCCATCTCCGGCAGGCCTTCGACGATGGGCCGCATCAATTCCAGCGCCCGTTGTCGTTCGGCTTTCTTGGCCCAGCCGGGGAACGCGAACTGACGGAGATTACGAGCCATCCGCACGCGACTCGACAGCACAATCCGATTCTGCGGGCCTTCGGCTTGCACCCACTCGTTCGTGCTCTTTAACAGTTGCTCCAGTCTCATCGGACGCATCACGCGGTCTTCTGGGTCGCGCTGGCAACCTCCAGTTTCGTCTCCAACTCGCGGATCTTGTCGCGCAACACCGCTGCCTCCTCGTATTTCTCCGTATGCACCGCCTTTTCAAGTTCCTCCGACAACTGACGGATATTCTCGCTGATGATCAGCGTGTGCGCTGCCCGCGTCGGCACCTTGCCAATGTGGTGGTCGCCCTTGTGCATCGCCTTCAGCAACGGCGCCAACCCCGCCGCAAACGTCTCCCAGCACGTCGCGCAGCCGAGCCGTCCTGTCTTCTTAAAATCGGCCTGAGTCAACCCGCACGCCGGACAGCGCGCGCCCGGCCCTTCCGTCTTGATCTCGTCCCCGGCGCCAAGGCCTACCAGCAGGTCCGCAAGCGAAAAACCGGCGGCATCCTGCACGCCGGATTCCTTGGCGCAGGCCTCGCACAGGTCTATTTTGAGCACCTTGCCGTCCACAATCTGCGTCAGATGGACGGTGGCCTCGGCCTTCTTGCAGTTGTCACATTGCATGACTACTTCGCCGCAACTTGTCTGCCGCCAGGCAAGATTGGCGTGCCTTCATTACGCGTCAACTTATGGAACTCGGCCATCAATTTCAAAGTGACCGGACCCGGTTCGCCGGCGCCGACCGGCCGGCTGTCGATCTTCGCCACCGGCACGATTTCCGCCGCGGTTCCCGTGAGGAAACACTCGTCGGCGGTCATCAGATCGTACCGCGTCAGGTGCGGCTCGCCCACGGTCAGTTTCAGTTTGCCTGCCAGCTCGAATAGCACTGTGCGCGTGATCCCGACCAATGCGCCATCGCTGACCGGCGGCGTCTCCAGCCTGCCGCCGCGGACGATGAATAAGTTATCGCCCGTGCACTCGGCAACGTAACCGGCGCTGTTGAGCATGATCGCCTCGATCGTACCGGCGTGTATGGCCTCGATCTTCGCCAAAATGTTGTTCAGATAATTCAGCGACTTGATGGCCGGGCTGATCGCCGCCGGATGAACGCGCTGCGTCGATGCGGTGATCAGTTCGATCCCGTTTCGGTACACTTTTCCCGGGTACAACTCGATCTCGTCGGCGACGATGAACACCGACGGTCTCCGGCATTTAAACGGGTCCAGACCGAGATTGCCGACCCCACGGGTGACAACGAGCCGGATATAGCCGTCGCGCAAGTTGTTCATACGGCACGTCTCACAACATGCCTCGATCAATTCAGCTTTCGTCATCGGCACGTCGAGCATGATCGCCTTGGCCGACGCAAACAGCCGGTCAAGATGTCGGTCGAGCCGGAAAATCTTCCCGTTATACAGGCGGATCCCTTCGAACACGCCGTCGCCATACAACACCCCGTGGTCGAAAACCGAGATCTTCGCCTCATTCTGCGGAACGTATTTGCCATTTAGGTATATTTTCATTTGTCCTTCGAGATTCTCTGCTGTTTACCCCAAAACCCTGCCATCCGCAATCTCCATCACTCGGTCGCCGCGCCGCGCAATGTGCGTGTCGTGCGTCACCATCACCAACGTGGTGCCAGCTTCCGACCGTAACCGCCACAGCAATTCCAGGATCGACTCGCCCGTTTTTGAGTCGAGATTGCCAGTCGGCTCGTCTGCCAACAGCAATGACGGCCGATTCATCATCGCCCGCGCGACCGCCACGCGTTGCTGCTCGCCCCCGCTCAGTTCCGACGGCCTATGTTCCAACCGTTCGCCCAGCCCGACCGCGCGAAGCAGCTCCGTCCCGCGTTCCTCTATCGCCCCGTAGGAGCCCCGATACTCGTGTCGGGGCGAACGGGCCCGCAACAACGCCGGCAGACAAACATTCTCCAGCGCGTCGAGTTCAGGCAGTAGATTGTAGGACTGGAACACGAATCCAATCCGCTCGTTCCGCATCCGTGCCCGCTCCGTGCCGGAGAGCCGGAATACCGACACGCCATCGAGGCTCACCTCGCCGCTTTCAGGAGAGTCCAACCCGCCCAACAAATGCAGCAACGTGCTCTTGCCCGCGCCGGATGCGCCGACAATCACCAGCGCCTCGCCCCGGCGCACCTGCAGGTTGATCCCGCGCAGCACCTCCAGCCGCTGCCGGCCAAGCGTGTAGGTCTTGCTCAACCCTTGTGCAATGAGAATAGTGTCGTTGCCGACTCCTGTCCGTCCCTCACTCATACCGTAACGCCTCCACGGGTTCGAGCCGCGCCGCCCGCAACGCCGGCAACAATCCCGCCAGCGTGCAAATCAACAGCGCCGATCCGCCAATCGTGAACAGGTCGCCAGTCGTCAGGAACGTGGGAATCGCCGGGAAATTGTAAATCTCGCGCGGGAACAATTCGATCCCGACAACCTGCGACAGGAAATGATTGATTGGATTGATGTAGTGGACGGTCAATCCCCCCAGCGCCATCCCGATCATCACGCCGATCATGCCGACGACAAACCCTTGCAGCAGGAACACCAGCAGAATCTTGCCGGGCGTCGCGCCGAGCGCCTTGATCACGCCGATCTCCCTCGTCTTCTGCACCGTCACCGTGATCAACGTGCTCATGATACCGAACGCCGCGACCACGATGATGAAGATCAGGATAAAAAACATCACCGTCTTCTCGACCTGAATCGCGCCAAGCAATCGCTTATTCATCTCCGCCCACGTCTGCGCGTGCAAACCGGGCGGCAACTGCTTGTTCAACGAACGCGCGACCGTCTGCGCGACCGTAATCGGATCGTCCGTAGTGACCTCGATGCCGTGCACCGCCGTGCCGAGACCATAAAGTTCCTGCGCCGTATCCAACGACGTGAAGATCAACCCGAAATCGTACTCGAACATACCCGAATCGAAGACGCCCGTTACGGTCAGCTCCACCGGCAGATAAACTTCCTCGCCGCGTTTCTCGAAATTCCGTGGCGAATACACCGTGATCTTGTCGCCGAGATAAATCCCAAGCTGATTGGCCAGTTCGCGGCCGATGAGCGCCTTCTCGCCGTCGAGATCGAGTTTGCCTTGCGTGATATAGCCGCCGAGCTTGTTGATGCCGGTTTCCCGCCGGGGATCGATCCCTTTCAGGTACGGCGTCTGCACGTGCCGATTAAACTCGATCAATACCGGCCCCATCACGAACGGCGACGCCGCTTTTACATGCGGAGTCTGGCTGATGGTTTTTACCAACTCACTGTGGTTCTCGATCAACCCGCCCGTCACGGTGACGTGCGCGTTCATGCCCATCAGTTTGTCGCGCAATTCGCGGTCGAATCCGCTCATCACCGCGATGACGACTATCAACACCCATACGCCAAGAATAACGCCGATCAGCGAGATTAATGTGATGACAGATACAAACGTCCGTTTCGGTTTGAGATAACGCAATCCGAGAAACAGTTCGAAGGGGAGATTAGTCATAACACATCGGCAAGCCTATCCGAATCATCAGCCGCAAAGCCGAGCTTGACGAGACGCCAGTATCGTATCTGGCAGATGCACAAGGTTCGCAAAAAAGAGCTTTTGAGCATTTTGCGCCTTTTTGCGGCTATAGCCGTCCGGCTGCTGTCGCGCCGCGCAGGCGGAAGTGGGAACATTGTCATGTCTGCGGCCGCAGTTGCGGGAATAGGATCACGTCGCGAATGCTCTCCGCGCCCGTCAACATCATCACCAACCGGTCAATCCCAATGCCCATGCCGCCCGCGGGCGGCATCCCGTGTTCGAGCGCGGCGAGGAAATCCTTGTCGATTCCCTCCGTGTGACCTGCCGCTTGATGCAACAACCGCTGGCGCTGCACGACCGGATCGTTCAATTCCGAGTATGCCGGTGCGAGTTCATGCCCATTCACGACCAGCTCAAACACGTCCACCACACTCGGGTCCTCCCGATTCGGCTTGGCGAGCACTACCAGGTCCGATGGCAAACGCGTCACAAACGTCGGATTCAGCAACGTCGGCTCGATTGTCTTCTCGAACACCGCGTTGGTCACCTCGAAGTCGGGCGAGTTCGGCGCGAACTCGACGCCAAGCTGCGTAGCCCGCGCCTTGCGTTCCTCTGCCGTGATTTTGAACCAGTCCTTGCCGGCCCGTTCTTCAATGATTTCACGGTAGACCACGCGCCGCCACGGCGGCGTCAGGTTGATTTCCTCGCCGTCCCGCGCCCGCGGGATAATCAACCTGCCGAGAACGTTCTGCGCCACGGTCGTAATCAGGTTCTGCACCAGCTCCATCATCGTTTCATAATCGCCGTAGGCTTGATACACCTCGAGCATTGTGAACTCGGGATTATGACGGCGTGAAATGCCTTCGTTGCGGAAATTGCGGTTCAACTCATAAACCCGCTCAAGCCCGCCCACCAGCAACCGTTTCAGGTACAATTCCGGCGCCACCCGCAAAAACAAATCCATGCCGAGCGCGTCATGGTGCGTCTGGAACGGTTTCGCCGCCGCGCCGCCCGCCAACGGCTGCATCATCGGCGTCTCCACCTCGAGAAACCCGTGCCCGTCGAGGAACCGCCGGATTTCGGATATGACCTGGCTGCGGATGCGGAACATCTCCCGCACATTATCGTTGAGGATCAGATCGAGATACCGCTGGCGCACCCGCGTTTCGACGTCCTTGATGCCGAACCATTCCTTCGGTAACGGCCGAATCGCCTTGCTCAGCAACGTCACGTGCTCGACCCGCACCGTCAGCTCGCCCGCGTGCGTCGTGAACAACTTGCCGTTCACGCCGATGATGTCGCCAAGATCGATGAAATGCTTGAACAGATCGAACTGTTCGGCGGCGAGCGCCTTCTTCTGCACGTAAATCTGGATCTTGCCTGTCGCGTCCTTGATATCGGCAAACATGCTTCCGCCCATGTCGCGGTGGCTCATCAACCGCCCCGCAAGGCGCACCACGCGTTCCGCCGTTGGATTCGCTCGCACAGCAGTGACCGACTCGCTGACCTCAAAAAAACCGCCGTACGGGTCGATCCCCTTCTCCAACAATTTCGCGCGCTTCTCCAAGCGTTGTCTGATCAAGCTGTGGTGACCCGATTCCATAACAATCGGAACAATAGCCATTCCGCCACGCACGGGCAACCCCGAAAGTGTACCCCGACACCGTCGGGGTAAACTTCGCGGTAAGAAGGATGTCTCTCGCAGAGCGCACAGAGGCCGCTGGGGCAAATCGAAGCTGCGCTGAATCGTCCTCTCAACGATTCAGCGCAGAGCCTCCGTGACTCTGTGATCTCTGCGTGAAATGCCGATTCCGTTGTACCCCGCGGCGGGGAATGTCTCACGTCCGAGAAGGACTCGTGACTCCCTGCTCCGATCTGATCGGAGCTCCTGTCGGAGCAAAGGCGCAGAGACCGCAAAGGAGAAATCTGTTTTGCTTTTGCCGTTCTTAGCGTCTTGGTGTCTTTTGTGGTGAAGATGGTTACCACCAAGACGCTAGCCAAGTCAGACGAGACGCCGCTGTCGTATGCGGCAACACACCAAGGGGAAGACAAGCGTCCTGCGACTGCGGGATCAGCTCTTGATTCCTGCTGCCTTCAGCACGGAACGTATCCGGTCATCCAACGCCCGCTGGTCAACCGCAAACGATTGCAGGGCGCTGATGTTCAGAAGCGCGTCCAAACCGATCTCGCCCGATTGCAGGCGCGCCTGCCATTTCCGGTACACCGGAATCTTGCCGTCGGCCGACACCGTCCGAATGTCCGTGTCCGACCAGCGCGGTAGGAAATCGCCGAACCCGGCCTTGGCGAAATGCGACTGCAACGCGTCCGGCGTGAGCCGGTCCAGATCCTGTCGGAGCAACGCCTCGACACAATCCTTGAACCCTGCCGACACAGTCCACAACGTCTCGGCATTGAACTGTTTCAGGGTCACTCCCGCGGCGCACGTGACCGCGGGATCATCGTTAACGCGCGAGGAAACTTGTGAAAGCGGTTTGGCGCGATACTCAGCGGCGGCCTTGGGCGGCATTGTAAACACGTCAACGCCGGCCAAATCAGCGATCTGCGCGCCGGAGCGGATGCTCGCGCCGATGAGCAGACTGGTTGTCCGGCCAGCCTGCCGGAGCTGAAGCATCTCTCGTTGCGTCGCCAGCGTGGCTTTCTCACCGACATTGATGCCGTCGCCCAGTTTATTGTCGGCCACAAACGAGTTGAGCCGGCCCATGAACACATTGACGTACCGGGGCTTGGTTAGCAAGACGGCGAGATAATTCTGGCGCGCGGAAAACCCGAGCGTGAAATTGATCGGCACACCGGCTTGCACCAGCTTGCGCGCGCCGAGAAAACCCGCCGGTGTGAGCGGCACCTTGACGTAAAACCGTTCCGGACAAATCGCGAAGAACCGCTTGCCATAAGCCACCGTGGCGGCGACGTCCGAGGCGAGATCGGTGTGCAACTCGACGCTGACATGCGCGTCGAACCGGTCAACCAACCGCAGACCGTGGTGTGCGTTCAGGACGAAGGCGATTTCGAGGACGAGTTTCCGCGAGTCGAGACCCGGCGCGGCGTCGAGGATGGCCCGGGCGGCTTCCACGATGAGCTTATCGTAAATGCCCTTCTGGATTTCCTTGTTCAGCAGCGTGTTATTGGTCGTCAACGCCTCGAACGACGAGTTCCAGAGTTTTTCCGCCTCATCCATGTCGCCGGTATCGAGCCATAGACGGGTTCCCGCGTCGCGCATCTTACGCCACTCGGGATCATCCTTTATGACGATTGTGGGCTTGCCAAAATGGGGTTTGAATCCAGTCCGAACGAACTCCTGAATCTTGCTGTCGAAGACATTCATAGGCGGTTCCTTCCTGGTTATTGATACTGCGGAACCGCGAGCCGGGCAAGTAGACAACCAAAGCATGGCCGCAAAGAGGCGCAGACAGCGCAGAAAGATTTGCGTTCTTTGCGCATTTTCGCGGCTAAGATTTTTCGGCGCTGACTGCAGCCCCGGGTGTGCCCCATAACCAACTTGCCTTCGGTCGCGGGAGACTGTAAGTTAACTCAAATGAACATTCCTGTGCTCATTGAGAAGGATGAGATCACCGAGCGCTACTCAGCGGTTGTGCCCGGCCTGCCCGGATGTGCGTCTGCAGGTGACACTGAGGCCGAGGCTTTGGAGAACATCAAGGAAGCGATTGCCCTCTGGTTCGAGCCGGCAGATCACCCCGAGTCATCCAACGCCAAGTTGATCGAATTGACTGTCTAATGGGACAACGTTTCCCAGTTTGCTCGGCGGGCGACGTGATCAAGGTATTACGACATTACGGATTCGCCTGCGTCGGACAAAGAGGGAGCCATCAAAAATGGCGGCATGCTGATGGCCGACAGGTGATTGTCGTGATGCACGGAAAGAAATCCATACCCATCGGCACACTCAAGAGCATTATTGAGGGCAGTGGAATTCCGGCGGAACAGTTCCGGTGAGGGCATCGCCCGCAAGTAGGATATGCGTCTCGCCGTTCTTGCGCCTCTTTGCGGCAAAGATTCCCCGAATTCTTCGGGGTAAACTTCGGGGCTGACTGCTGCCCTATCCGCTCGCCGCCAGCCGGCAGGTCCGCCGTAGGCCGGGCGAAGGCGGATTACGGATTGAGGTAGCGGTAATAGAGGACGCGGTACTGATTACCGGCGAGGCGTTGCACCACGGCTTGGACCTTGGCCTCGCCCACCACTAGGTCGATCCCTGGGGTAAATAAGTTGTCCTTGTTCACATCCATGATGGCTTGACCCCACGCCCAGACGGTGAACGTATCTGAGCGCGTGGTAATCAGGTTGGCGACGCTGCGGACTTGATCCTCGCGGGCGGCATCGGTGCCACCGCCATTAGCAACTTGATCAACTTCACAAATCTGACCGGCGAAGGCGTACACGTTCGAGAACGATGTCCACATTGGCGCCGCATTTGTTAGTGCCGTCCAAGACGTCCTCCATGTGGCAACCCAACTATTCGTTAAGATATTGTTCGTCAGCCCCACGAGGGCGGGGACGTTTAGCAAAGCCTGCAACGGCGCTGAGCGGATCGCGCCGGATCCTCCCTGCAGGTCATCTACCCGCGCGTTGATGTTGACGCGGCCTGTGACGGATCCGCTGGTGGTGGAGAATAGATCGAGCACGAACCAGTCGGGAACCAACCCCGCCCCCGCTTCCAAGGCTGGGCGCGGCTGCAATCGGAGTGTGCGCCACGGCTTACCTGTGTGAATGTAACCAAGCTCCCCAAGACTGTCCACGCGGCCCTTGAGACTGACGATGTGGCTGGACATGTCGCCGTCACCGACAATTAGCCCGGTAGTGACGCCTGTGTTAAGGACACTGTTTGAGGCACCCAGAGTTCCCTGCCCGCTATTCAGGACATGCCAGTCAGTGCTGACTGGTCTTACCCGGGGATCGTTCACCTCGCTGATCTGCGCGCGAACATCTCCGCCAGCCGGGCTGATGTTTCCTAATGTGTCCACGACTGGTGTTGGATCGCTGGTCTTTGGTGCCACGGGGATTTGCGCGTAATCGATGCGGCCTGCTGACGCGCCTGATGTCGTTCGAAGAATGGCCGTGACCACGTTGCTGCCGTAGGTAATGACGGTGATCGAGTTAGTGGCATACGTGAATGCAAATGCATTATGTTGTGGTGGGGTTGGGTATGTAATAAACGCCGCCGGCCCGCCGTTAAAGGTGCCGGCCGTAATGCTTATGGTAAATGGTGACAGCGTTGCAAAGTTTGTGGAAACAGCACCCGTATCGACGTTGCTGTTCACCAGCATCACCGGCGGAATATTCGAAAGAAAAACCTCTGTGTTCGCGGGAATAGTCCAACTGTTTGTGTACATGTTCCACAACTCCACCTGCGTATAGACATCCAAGCTGATTGTGCGCTGGGTGGCGGTTGGCGCACCTTCAGTAACAGCTAACACATTGGAGTTTAGGAGCTCGCTGAGGTAAGGCGTGGCCTTGAGGCCAAGGAACGCAGGAACGGCGAGCGATATCGGGTTGGGTACCGCGGCACCTACGAAGTCCGTCGGAACATTATTCGTGGTGATGAAATCGAGAATATTCGCGGCGATCTGCTGAGCGCTCCCGTACTTGTTGGCAAATGTCTGGCCGGTTCCGAACCAGTTTGCCATGTTCGCATGCCCAAGCACACCGGCCATTTGGTTGACGGCGATGAGCCTTTGATTAGGCATGAGATAATAGATTGCGTTTGTATAATTATTCAGGTTAATCCGCGCAATACCCCACGGCGTGAGATTGATATCCACGCCGTAGGCCGTGAGGTAAAACTTGTTGTTGGCGTATGTGGCGAAATTAATGCCCGCCCCCGCCAGCGGCCAGGAAGCGGGCGTGGCAAAACCATAGGTGCCTGCAAAAGTGTGTGAGGCGTTGGCGTCGCCCACTGGAATCCCTAATGCCGTCAGATCGATGTCCGCAGGCGTCGGGCTCAAGAGGTTCACGCGCTGGTTGGCCGTATTGATGTTGATCTTGCTGGCTTCGTCGTCCACCCAGTAGCAAAACCGACCCACCAAGTTTGTGGAATTAGCCGCCGCGTTCGTGACGATGATCGGTATCCAATCGACCTGTATGTTTGCGCCGCCTGAGTCAATGCTCCCATCACAGTTGATGTTCGTGTGCTGGAAGCTGGAGCCGAGCGAAAAGAGCCATCCATCGACACCAGTAGGATACGGAACGCTGACCGCGAAGCCGGGTTGCGTCACATAGTAACTGGATACGCCAAGGTTGGGCGTATTAGTCCGAAGAATGGCGATGGCATCGGCTACGCCGGCATCGGCGATTTGGCGGGCGCGAATCGCGTCGTTGAAATTGCGGGACGCCATCATGTCCACCCGCATGCTGACGGCGAAAGCCACCACCAAGAGTGTCACGATGGCCAGAATGCCAAGTGTCAGCACTAGCGCTATGCCGCGGTCGGAGAAAGCCCGATGAGAGATGGGAGAAGAGTGAAGAGCGCTTCTGAGTCCTGACTCTCCTGCCCCGAAAGCTTTCGGGGTGAATCTTCTGTCTTCCGCGTGAGCGGGACGTTGGCCCCGCGTGTGGCTTTCACCACGCGGGGACTCACGTCCTGACTCCTGATTTCTATCCTCTGGCTTTTTCATCGGACACCGCTTGGGATGTAAACAATGGTTGAGAAGTTGCGGAGATTGGCATTGGTGATGCCGGTGCCGCCGGCGGCAAAGGCCGCCGCCGACTTCGCATCCAGCAGATCGAGCGAAATCTGCACAGCGGCTGGAGGCTGCCCGCCGTATGCAGCACTGTCGTAGGTTGTGGTACCGGTGGAAAAGGCGTTCGTGTAATACGTAAAACTACAGTTCAGCACAGTGCCGGTGTCGGCGAGGTCGGTGAAGGAACAAGACGAAGAAGACGAAGTCCAAGGGCAACTGAGACGGGTTAGGGTGTGCGCCGTCGAGTTGAACTCATAAGTAACATCGCAGATGTCAGAAACAGCCCCGTTCGTCCCAATCGTGGCGCTGAAAGAGTTTGTTGTGAGGGGCGCACTGATGGCCGCAGTGAAAGAAACATTGGGATGAACACCGACATATGTTTGCGCAAGATCGCGGGCCATCAAATCGAGGATGGCGCGGCCGGTTTGGAACGTCTCCACCCGTTTATCTGCTGTATTCCAAGCCCGGCTCGCCTGATTCAAGGCCGCGAACAACATCACCACCAGCATACTGGTGATCGCAAGCGCCGTCATCAACTCCAGCAAGGTGAAGCCTGCCTTCGAGCGGCATCGGTTGCGCTGAAGAAATGGGTTCATAATCATGGTCTGAGCTTGGCGACCTCCGTGACAAATGTGTTGCCGGGCAGCGTTGACGCTGTCACTAGGCTGTGCGCCGGCCACGTCACCACCGCTGTCACACGGTACAAATCCAAACCGGGGATCGTTTGCTGGTAGGTCAGATTGACTTGGAAGTAGGAATTGACGCCTGCCGCACCGACTGGGTTGCTGTCGCTGTCAAAATAAACTGTCTCCGGGATATTCGGCAGAGTTGCATCGTTGTACGTCCTGAACCTCGAGCGGACAATAGTGAAGACGTCCTGCACGATTATCGCAGCCAGGGTGTTGTCTTTCGCGTCGCGCGCGGATTTCAGGCTGACCGGGATCAGGCCGAGGACGGCAACGATCCCCATAGTCACAACAGCAACTGCAATCATGACTTCGATGAGGGTGAACCCACCTTCGTCCCGCAAGGCGAGACTATGGCGGACGGGGGCGTCGCAGCGGGGAGAAGCTAGAAGACGACGGGATCGGAAGTTGTTTATGAAGCGTTTCATGGCCGCGTCACCTTGATGCGCCCTATCACGTTGTCAACGGCGACGACTGCTGCGTTAACTAAACTGGTGCTGGTCTTAGAGGTCGGCGTCACCGCACTGCCGTTCATGAAGCCTTCAGTGATCGTGAAGGCGCCCGCTTGGCTGGCGGCGCCGGTCGGTGTAAACTCAATATAAGACAGAGTGGCAAAACCGCCGGAATTGATGGACGGGAAGGGTAAGCTAGCTGTTCCGAGATTGTCCAAGCAAGGAGGCGTTCCCAAGGCTACATTCTTGTCCATGAATACAGTGCCAACGGGCAGATGTTCCCACTTGGAGAGGTAGTTGGTTGTCGACCCGATAGCGACCACGGCGTAGCTCTGATACCATGGGGCAAGATTGGTGCCGGTTGTACCTACTGTTCCCTTGTACGGGAAGATAACACGCGTGTTGGTGCGTTGGGTAATAGCGTACTGACGCGCGAAATTTAGTGCATTATGAACCTGACGCGTCGCCGCGCTCAAGCCACTGGATTTCATCAGATTGGTGACCGCAGGAATTCCGATACCCATGATGATGCCCATAATCACGAGCACCGTCAGCATCTCAAACAGGGTAAATCCCGCGTGTGGTTCTGCACCACGCGGGGCAAGTCCATATGTTCGCGGCTGCATCATGCAGAGTTACCAGCTTACTACGTTGTCGACGTTTAAGGCCGACGGCACGACCACCAGCGGCGGCGGGGTTCCGATATTATCGTTTTGGTCATAGTACCCGTCAGGGCCAAGCGACCAGACCAAGACCCCCACCCCCGGCATCAAGTACGGCGTCACGGAGAACGGATACTGAATCTGGTTTTGATAGTTGACATCGAGGCGGAAGTGATAGGGTTTTAACCACGGGTCAAGAAGTGATCCGTATGTAGTGCTGGTGGATAAGCTATCTATGTCGGCATTCTTGAACTCCAGAAAGACGATCTTGCGTGGGTTGCCCTGAATGGTGGTGGTGCCTAACGTACTATACGCGCCGCCCGGCGGTGGTGTGTCAATTGTGGCTTTTTGTGCTGAAGTATAAATGGGGCCGGCGCCGCCGACGTCATCTCCGGAAAGAAGCGCCACCATGACCTTGTCAACGACGAAATCGTCGTACAAGAACGGACCTGTCCCCGAATACGTAATGGGCCATTTGCCGTATTCGGTGTAATAGGCTCTGAATGCCCCCGCCAAGCCGTTAATCGCAGTTTGCGCCTTCGCGATTTTTGCCTTCTCGCGCGCCTTGCCCAAAGTCGGCAGAAGCAACCCGGCCAGAATTCCGATGACGGCAATGACGGTGAGCATCTCGAGCATGGTGAATCCACCTTCGTCCCGCAAGGCGGGACTACGGCGGACAAGCCCACCTAAAGAGCGTTGGCGGGCAAGGGTGTGCTTAGTGGCTGAAGATGTTTTCATTGTATCTCCTGATTATTGTTTCCAATTGGTGATGTTATCTAGTTCGTAGTCAACTGTGCCATTGTTACCATGCATGCCGTCTGGTCCGTAGGACCACAAATCGAATGTCACTGGGTTCTTCTGTCCCGTTCCGCCGGAGACGCAGTAGTAGTTGTAAGGGCTGCCAAACGGATCCACGATATAGTAGATGCTTAAGGTTGGGTCCTTTATAATTTGATTAGGTTTGAATGTCATGTATACCTTGGTTCCCCCGGTTAGGGCGGCGTACAATGCGTTGGAATTCTTGATTTCCGCCGATCCTGCAGCTCCCCACACAGGCGAGGTAAAGCGCGTGGTGGTGCTGGGTGGATAAACTCCGTAATCGTTTTTGTAGTTTTCGAGCGCATTCTCCATGGCGGCGATTTCGGCTTCGGCGCGCGACCGGCCCGCCTTGGTCATCGCATACTTCGATCCAGCGACGATTAGCCCCGCCAGCACCATGATAATGGCGAGCACCGTCAATAACTCGATGAGGGTGAAGGCTATCGTGGATCGTGGCCCGCCTGCAACGCCATGCGTAGCATTGCGGGCAGGATCGCGAATCGCGGATCGCGAATATAACGACCAGCAGCAGAACGGAGAGCGCGAAGCGGCTCTTGACCACGTGAAACGTGGCAAGCTTCTGACTCCTGTCTCCTGACTCCTGACTCCTGCCGTCATATCTTTCCCCTCTTCACTGCCAAAACATCACACATTGTATGGACATTGTCAATACCTAAACTGAGTTTTGGGCCTTTTTGTGCTGTTGCCAGATACAACACTGGCGTCTCGTCTGACTCAGCTTCGCTCTTCTTCGTGCGCCCCGAATTGGATTCGGGGTAAACTTCGTGTTTGCCGCAGACGACAGCGGCGTCTCGTCGGACTCGGCTTTCGTGGTGAAAATGCTTGCCTGCCGCCCCGGTTTCCAGCTTGTCCTGCCTCTTGTACGGCAGCCGCACCGCAGCGTCAAGTTTTTCGTCCTCTGCGCTCTCCGTGTCTCTGTGAGAAATCCCCTCCACCACGGGGCACACGGAAACGGCATTTCACGCAGAGATCACAGAGTCACGGAGGCTCTGCGCTGAATCGTTGAGAGGACGATTCAGTGCAGCTTCGATTTGCCCCTGCGGCCACGTGTAACGTGGTAAACCTCTGTACGCTCTGCGAGAGATTCCTTCCACTACGAGGCAAACTTGACGCACCCACCGGTTTCGGTTAGTGTTTCCTTGCGATGACGGCCTTGGCAGAAAAACTAGACAAGAAGCTGCGGCAGTGGCAACCGAACACCGCCCGCGAGGTGGAACAGCGCGTCGAGGAGATCATCGTATCTGCTGACGCCGACACGCTGGACATGTCGCGCTCTCGCAAGATCGAGCAGGAAGTCCTCGACATCCTCGATGAACCCAAAACCAGGTGATGTCTGGCTAGCCGACCTTGGTCTCTCGGCCAAGACGCGACCGGTCGTAATTCTCTCTCGCGATGATCCCCAAGCTCCCCGCGCCTTGGTGATTTACATTCCACTGACTACACAGAACCGTGGCAGCCGCTACGAAATCGAACTCGGCAAGCTGGCATTTCTGCAAGAGTCCTCAATTGCCAACGTGCAGGGTATCGGTTCCCTCCCTCTGGCGCGGCTCGAACGCAAACTCGGCTCGTTGTCGCCGGACGCACTCGACAAGCTTAAACAATCGCTTGCCTACGCCATCGAGTTGTGACCGGTTCGTCTTGGCATCCACGTGAAACGCTTGCCACGTGATACGTGGTGGCAAACCCCTGCGCTCTCTGCGTCTCTGTGAGAGACATTCTTCTCGTCCTACAATGTTCCTTGACGAACGATGTTTGCGGAAGTACCTAGACGTAGGGGAAATTTATTATGCGAACCTTCAAAATTCTGCGCACACCATCGCGATTCATGCTTGGATTTACCCTGATCGAAATGCTGACCACCATCGCCGTCATCGCCATTCTTGCGGGCCTGATATTGCCAGTGCTTTCTACCGCGAAAGAGAGAGCCCGGCGTATAGGGTGCGCGAGCAATCTTCGGCAGATCGGCATCGCGATCATGGCGTTTGCGAGCGACAACGAAAATCATACACCGTCGGCGATGAATAACAAAGCTGCCACTGATCCCGCTCCGCGCTGGAGGGATGGCACAAGCCCTTGGTACACCGCACTGATCAAGGGCGACTACGCCACGCGGAAAATCTTCCAGTGTCCCTCTGACAGACGAGTACCAGTAAATGGCACGCCTCCCGCATTTCTCGATCGGATCTCGCCGCTTTCTTATGCGATCGTTGTTGGAAAATCGGGGAATCCTTCTGACTTATGGATTGCCGGATCGCGTCTGACGTGCCCGTACCTGACGAACAGCGCAGTCGTAATCGTCGGGGAGCTTTATAGCGATACGATTATGACGATTATGCAGACCTTGGAAAAAGGAGTTGATGGAGTTGGCACGGTAGGTTTCATCACAAGTCCATCTGATCCCTATGTCATGGGTTCGTCGCATTATCCGCCCAGTTCGAAGCATGAAAATAGCGATGTCCTGGCAGGTAACTTTCTCTTTCTTGACGGTCACGTCGAATGGCTGCAAGGGCTGAGCAGCACTTGGAATGCAGGCTCGCGTGAAGACCAGATGTTTCCGCAAAATCCGACCGGGGCCGGAACCCAGCCCTGTCCGTAGTTTGCCTGAGCTCCCGCCTGCGTGGCCGTAGCCACTTCGGCGCGGTGAAGGCCCGCCTGAACGTCGTTGGCGTCATTCCAGCCGAAGGTCTCACGCAGAGCCGCAGAGGCCACAAAGGAGAAACCGGTTTCATGCCCACTTTTCTTGTCGATCTCTGTGTCTCTGCGAGAGATAAATTCCCATGAATATTGGCATTTGCAGGGGCATCGGGGATGTTATACGATGCTCCGGTAATGGCGTGGTTTGAACAGATTCGTATCCTCTACCGGCGACTGGCTCCGCTGGTCAAGCCGTACCGCGTGCGGCTGGCCGGCGCGCTGGTTTTCGGCATTCTATACGGCTGCACCGTAGGCGCTGCGCCGTTTATCGTCAAAAACTTGTGGACGGCAGTGATGGAACCGGGCACGGCCGCGGCCGTGTTCGACTGGAAGGAACTCCTGTCGGTGGCGATGGTGTTGCCGTTGGTGATGCTGATCAATGGCATTGCCGATTATCTCAACAATTACCTGATGCTCTGGGTCGGGCTTCGGGTGATAATGGATCTGCGAGTGAAGGTGTTTGAGCATTTGCAGAGGTTATCGTTGGATTTCTACAGTGACTCGCGCTCCGGTGATCTCATCTCGCGTGTGACCAACGATGTCGGGTTGATCCAGCGCGTGGTGACCACGGTTGTTGAGGATTTTGTGAAACAGCCATTTGTGTTTTTGGGCGCGCTCGGCGGCTTGCTCTATCTGGATTGGAAGATGACGTTCGTCGCGCTCATCCTGTTTCCGGCTTGTATCATCCCCGTCATAAAGTTCGGTCGCAAGACCCGCAATGCCACCCGCGCCGCGCAACAACATCTGGCCTCTTTGGTGAGCGTCCTTCAGGAGGCGATTGCCGGGTTGCGCGTCGTGAAGGCGTTCAACGCGGAGCAGCGCGAGACGGAAGATTTTCGCAAGCTTAGCGGCAAGGTGTTCAGCCAGCAAATGCGCGTGGTTCGCTCCAGCGCATTGCTGCGCCCGATCATTGGAATGTTGGCTGCGCTTGGCACCGCGAGCGTTTTCATTTACGCGTATCGACAGCACATGACGGGAGGCATCTTGATCGGAGTGGCCGTCGGATTATATTTCCTGTACGACCCGGTCAAAAAGCTGAGCCGCGTCCATCTGGTCATCCAGGAATCACTCAGCGCTTCCGACCGTATTTTCCAGTTGCTCGACCGCCAACCTTCGGTGGCGGAGGCGCCGGCGGCGCGTGCCTTGCCGCCGTTCCGCCGCGCCATCCGGTTCGAGAACGTCTCATTCGGCTACCCTCACACTGGATCCAATGGCGCGAATGGCGTCGATGTCCTGCGCGATATCAATCTCGATATCCCAGCCGGTTCCGTGGTCGCGCTGGTCGGGTCAAGCGGCGCCGGCAAGACGACGTTGATCAATCTGATACTGCGGTTCTACGATCCGACCGGCGGCGCTATCAAGATTGACGGCGTGGACATCCGTACGGTCACGTTCAAATCGTTGCGCGATCAGATCGGGCTGGTAACGCAGGAAACGTTTTTGTTCAACGATACCGTGACCAATAACATCGCCTACGGCAAGCCCGGCGCATCCATGGAGGAGATCGTATCCGCCGCCAAACGCGCTCATGCAGACCAGTTCATCGAGCAGATGCCGCAGCGGTACGACACGCTCGCCGGGGACGCCGGCGTGAAGGTCTCCGGCGGCCAGCGTCAACGGATCGCCATCGCCCGCGCCATTCTCCGGAACCCGCCGATCCTTCTGCTCGACGAGGCGACCAGCGCATTGGACACCGAGAGCGAGCGCGTGGTGCAGGCGGCGCTCGACGAATTGATGTGGGGCGACCGCCAACGGGGTCGTCACACGATGTTGGTCATCGCGCACCGGTTGTCCACGGTGCAGCATGCCGACCAGATTGTGGTGCTCGACGAGGGTCGCATCGTCGAGCGCGGCACGCACGCCGAGTTAATCGCCCTCGGCAACCTTTACAAAAAGTTGCACGACCTGCAATTCAGCGCATGACATGGCTCAGGCGCTAAAACCGTTACAAGGCGCGGTGAGAACTTCTCCCGGTTCCAACGATTTCAACCTCCTTAACTTTCTTTTGGGGTGGCTGATCCACTTTCTGGTAAGCGTAATCGGCGGCACGTTGCGCTTGCGAATTGAAGATCCGTCGGGTTTGTTTACCAACTCGCCCAAGCATCCCTTCCTGCTCGCGTTTTGGCACAATCGCCTTTTCCTGGTGCCATACATCTACCGCAAATACTGCCCAAATCGGCCCATGGCTGCCCTGATCAGCGCCAGTGAGGATGGCGATAAACTGGAGCAGGTGCTGGTACGATTCAACTTGGTCTGCGTCCGCGGCTCCACCAGCCGTCGCGGCCCTCAGGCGCTGCGCGAACTCACGCGCCTGTCCCGACAAGGTTACGACTCGGGCTTCACGCCCGATGGACCGCGCGGCCCGAAATACTGTGTCCAGCCCGGCGTTATCAGCCTGGCGCAACTGACACAGAATCCGATCGCGCCGCTCTCCTGTGTACTATCGCGCAAAATCACGCTGAACAGTTGGGATAATTTCACGATTCCCCTGCCCTTTTCCCGGTGCACGGTCCGGCTCGGTCAGCCGATCTATGTCCCGGCCGAGGCTGACGACGCGGCGCGCGAAAACAAAAGACTTGAACTGGAGCGCGTTTTGCAGACTCTCTCTGAGTGAACCAACGCGAAACGAGGAACCCGACAATGAAAACCCCGAGCAAACCATTGGTGGGCATCGTCATGGGCAGCGATTCCGATTGGCCGACGATGAAAGCGGCCGACGACGTGTGCGCAGAGTTCGGCGTGCCGTGCGAGGTCCGCGTGATGTCGGCACACCGCACGCCGGATGACGTTGCGAAGTACGCGCGTGCCGCTGCCAAACGCGGACTGCGCGTACTCATCGCAGGGGCGGGCGGTGCGGCGCATTTGCCGGGGGTGATTGCGGCGTCCACTGTGTTGCCTGTGATCGGCGTGCCAATCGGGACCAAGTCGTTGAAGGGCCTTGATTCGTTGCTGTCCATCGCGCAAATGCCGTCGGGCGTGCCGGTGGCCACGGTCTCGATTGATGGCGCGAAGAATGCCGGACTGCTGGCCGTGGAGATTCTGGCATTGGGCAGCCCGACGCTGCAAAGTCGCCTGGCGAAGTTCAAAGCCCGTCTGGTCGTCGATTCCCGCGCCAAAAACCGCAAGCTGACTGACCGCCGCCACTGAGTGCGGAAATCACCTCCTGCCCAAAGCATTCGCCGCAAGCCGAGTCAGACGGAGCCGAAGCACAGCGGAGACGGCGCTGCCGTGTGCGCCAAACGCCGCTGTCGTATGCGGCAACACGCCAAGCTCGAAAATCCCTTACGCAGCTTCGTGCCGGGGTTGACGCAATAATTTTGGGGCGCAATTTGAACGTGACGAGGCGCAAAGGGTCGAATGTAATGAGGGTCGAGAATGCAGTGAGAAGGTTGTAATTGCTCGTGAACGCCTCTTGACGGTGGCCTGCTTCTCCTAGCCTCACCAAGCCTCCCCGAGAGGTCACCGTCTCTTGTTCACGAGCAATTACTGCTTTTCTGGGAAACTACGGGGCTCTAGGACGAAACCAAGGTATAGCCGCTCAAAACATCTTCGTGTCATCCGATCTTGGCGTCTTTGCGGCTTGGCGTGATATGCCGCCTTCGTGCGCTTCATGTTTGCCGCAGACGACAGCGGCGTCTCATCTGATTCGGCTTTCGTGGTGAAGAATGTCTCACGCAAAGTCGCAAAGGGTTCACCGCGTAATACGTGAGAAACGTTATTGCGGTTCAATCTCTACAGCCGGGCTGCGATCCTTGTAGTCTTCGCAATATCCGGTAACCCGCTCGATGTAACGGCGCACGCCGGGGTAACTGATGTTTTTTATGAATTCCGCAGCGGTCGCCGCTCGCCAACGTTGCGCCATCCCCGGTCCGGCGTTGTATTCCGCGAGCGCGAATGGCACGGGATCGTCCACGCCTTGCGCGCGCCAGTACGCCAGCGACCGCGCCAAATACCACGTGCCCACCTTGACGTTAACCCGCGGCGTCCAGAGGGAATCCTTCACAAAATCTTCCTGACCGGTGGTCAGCGCCCATTCCTGGCCGGTTCCGGGCATTACCTGCATCAACCCGATGGCGCCTTTCGAGCTGTAAGCGAACGGATCGAAGTTGCTCTCTTGGCGCACCACGGCTTTGACAAGAAACTCGTCCACGCCGTACTCCGGCGCGATCTCCGCAATCAACTTGGTGCAGATCCGTTCCCGGTATAGCCAGCGCACGTACACAAACGCTGCCAAACCGATCGCCCCCAGCACCAATGCCAGCGCCAGCCAGTTGCCGATACGCGTGATCTTGCCTGTCCATCGCCGCGACATGCCGACGATTGTATCACGAAATCACAATCGGAAGGAAGGGGCGGCAGAGGGAGGAAGTCCGGTTAAACGTTTCTTAGCGTTTTGATTTGTTGATCGTATCCCGCATGGGACCCAATCCAAAACCAGATCATTGCGTCGCCTTGCCGCACGCCGATGGCACGCCATCCAAGTCCAATTCTCACTGAGAAAATTGGGAGAGTTTCATGAATGCACTTGAAATGCAGGCTCGGGTGCTGCGGATTCTGCAACCAGAGTTGGTAGGCTCGCCCGGCTCGCGCTTGAACGGGCGACGGAAGCTCGCGGAACAACTTCCGAAACGCACTAGTCGTGCGTGAGATCAAGGTTTCCGTCCAAAGACTTTGTCTTGCCCGCCCTAAACTCGACGGTGGCCTCGCGCGCCAGCTTCGCAAGCTCATCTTGAGAGCCGGCGAATTGTTTATCCCACTGCTTCTCGCAAGCCAACTCCTCCAGCAGCAACGCCGCCAGCGCATCCTGCTCTTTCTCCGGCAGCTTGCTTGCCTCCGCCATCGCCTTTTCCATAAGTCTTGTCACGTCGAAATCTTACCTTTAGCAGCCTGTAATTGCAAGACGGGTGGATATGGCCTTTCGGTTAGGCCGCGAAAGCCGAGTCCGCGAGACATGCGGAGCAAACGTTTCGCAGCTACAACCGGCGTTGTTGCTCCTGCGCGCTCAGAAACCTGCGCACACTAATAGACAGGCAATCCACGGATTAGCTTTGCTTGTCTCGCCCTTGGCTCGGCTTCACGGATGCCACTGATTCGGAATCCGTGAAAATCTGTGAAGCCGCATCCGCGAGATGCCGCGATGCCATTTTCGCGGCAATCCGTGGATGCCTAATACGGCAACGGGAATTTCGCGGTCATGGCGATGACCTTTTCCTTCACCTTTCCCGCGACTGCGGGATCGCCGGGTTTCTCCAACACTTCAGTGATGAGCGCGGCGATTTGCTCCATCTCGGCTTCTTTCATGCCGCGCGTGGTGACGGCGGGTGTGCCGAGCCGGACGCCGCTGGTGACGAGCGGTTTTTCGGGATCGTAGGGAATCAAGTTTTTGTTGCAGGTGATGCCGGCTTTGTCGAGTGATTCCTGCGCGATTTTTCCAGTGATCTTCTTCGGGCGGAGATCGACGAGCATTAAATGGTTATCGGTGCCGCCGCTGACGATCCGCAGCCCGCGCTTCGCCAATGCATTGGCCAGCGTCTGCGCGTTCTTGACGATCTGGCGCTGGTAATCCTTGAACTCCGGTTTCATCGCCTCGCGGAAGCAAACCGCTTTGGCGGCGATGATATGCATCAACGGGCCGCCCTGAATGCCGGGCAGCACCCACGAATCAATGTCTTTGGCGTATTTCGCCTTGCACAGGATCAGACCGCTCCGGGGGCCGCGCAGGGTTTTGTGCGTCGTGGTGGTGACGAAATCGGCGTACGGCACGGGGCTGGGATGGATGCCCACGGCAACCAGCCCGGCAATGTGCGCCATGTCCACGAACAGCAACGCCCCCACGCTGTCGGCGATCTCACGCATCCGCTTGAAATCGATGACGCGCGGATAGGCGCTCGCGCCTGCGGTGATCATTTTGGGCCGGCATTGTTTCGCCAGCTCGGCGAGCTGGTCGTAATCGATCGTCTCGGTGTCCTTGCGGACGCCGTAATGGACGACCTTGTAGAATTTTCCTGAGAAATTCCGGGGTGAACCGTGTGTGAGATGGCCGCCGTGGGCGAGTTCCATCGTCAGGATGGTGTCGCCGTACTGGATCGTGGCGAAATAGACCGCCATGTTGGCCTGCGAGCCGGAGTGCGGCTGTACGTTGGCGTGTTCAGCGCCGAACAGTTGTTTGGCGCGGTCGATGGCCAGTTGCTCTGCGATGTCCACGTACTCGCATCCGCCGTAATATCGCCGGCCCGGATAACCCTCGGCGTACTTGTTGGTCAGCACGGAGCCGGCGGCTTCAAGGATTGCGGGCGACGTGAAATTCTCGCTGGCGATCAGCTCGATGTTTTCCTGCTGACGCCGTTTCTCGCGCCGGATGGCGTCATAGATTTCGGGGTCGGCCTGCGCCAACGCCGAATTGGTTGCGGTTCCACAGCAAGTCGTGGGCGGATTATCTATCTTTTTCACGCGCCGTTCGTGGCGGCCTCCTTCAAATTCGGTTGTCAGCCAAACCTCCAGGATGGATTTGGCTTTTTCGTTGTCAATTTCCAGTCCTGACAGTACGAGGACGTTGGCGTCATTATGTTCGCGGCTTAGCTTGGCCCATTTCTCGTCGTTGACGAGCGCCGCGCGCACGCCGAGCACGCGGTTGGCTGCGATGCTCATGCCGATGCCGCTTTTGCAGATGAGCACGCCACGGTCGAAATTCCCAGCGGCGACCTCCTTCGCCACGGCAAACGCATAGTCGGGATAATCCACCGGCTCGGTCGAGTCCGTCCCCAAATCGGTAAATGGATATCCGTGCGCCGACAACCAATCCTTCAACGCCGCCTTTATTTCCACACCACCGTGATCCCCTGCCAGCACCACGCGGAGTGGTCCCGCCGGGAGCGGGGCGCGAGTCGTTCCGCCGACGGTTTCATTAACAAACTTTACGATGCTTGGCATGGCCCTCCAAATTTGTTCGTACGTCCACCGATACGCCTCCATCGATTGGCCCATCGGATCGCCGATGTCTTTGTTGGCGCCTCGCTCCGCTTCCTCGAACTCACGGAGCAGAAATGTTTTTTCCGCAGCGGCTGGATATAACATTTGCAGCGTTTCCTGCTGCGCGGCGGTCATCACGAAAATAAAGTCGGCCTGCCCAACCAGTTCCTTGGTCAACGCCCGGCTGCGGAACTCGCTGAGGTCGAGGCCGTGGTCCGCCATGACCTCGGCGGCAAATTCGCTCGGGCCGAGGTCGTCCAGCGCCCCCAAGCCCGCCGAAACCACGCGCAGGTCCAATCGTCCCTTGAATTTCTCGCGCAGGATGCCTTCAGCCATCGGGCTTCGGCACACGTTACCTGTGCACACAAACAAGATTGTTTTCACGAATGCCTCATCCAGCCTCACCCATTCATGCTGTTCTGCGCCGGTGTGTTACCGCTGCGACGTCAGCACGCGGATGCCTTTCAACACATCAACCGCCCGCTGCAACACCACGTCACGCACTCCCTCGGTCCCGTTTTCCGCCGCGGGTTTTTTCGTCCCCGGCGCCCCCATGTCGTGCACCTGCCAAGGCTCGCTTTCCGCCGCGGGTTTTTTCGTCTCCAGCGCCTCGCCTCGGAACGCCTTGACCAATTCGGCTTCGCTGATCCACTTGTTCGCCTGGTGCGGTTGCAGACTGGCGGTCAGACTCACGTTCGTCGCCGCGTTCAATAACGCCTCGCGCTCCACCTGCGCGTCAATCTTCACCCGCACATCTGGCGTCAGCCCCTGCGGGAAAATGCTCATGACGGCCTGTTCTGAGCTTATCGAATGAAACACAGCGTTCGTGTCCGCAGACGCGCGCATGCGCGGAGCAAGCACGATTTTTGCCGACGCCACGCGCAGTACGCGTCCGTCGCTCAACGGCACATCGTCCCACGCCGCTGCCGAACCGGCTGTCTGGTTACCGACCAGAATGCAGCGGTCTTGCGCCCGCAACACCCCTGCCAGCGCCTCGGCGCAACCGCGTGTTTGTCCGTTCACCAACACCAACAGCGGCGCTTCACTTTGCTCCGCTACTATCGTCGTCGCCGCTCGCGTGTGGAACGTTTCCGCTTCGCCTACAACGCGTTTCACGGTGAATAATTCCCTGTCTCCGGGCAGAAACCGGCTCGCCACCGCCGCAGCGGCAGCGTAATTCGTCCCGTCAGCGAACCGCAAATCCAATACGCACCCGATGACTTTCGCCTGGGAAAACTTCTTCAGTTCCACATCCAGCGCCTCGGGTGTCTGTTCGGTCACGTCGGCGAGGTGGACATAACCGATATCCGACTCGATCACCTCGGCCCGTCCCGCGACTGCGGGAACAACTGCCACGGTGTTCGTCACAGACGCTGGGGTCGCGTTCGTGACGGCAGGCTCGGGCGTCACGAGGGTCGCGCCCGCACCCAGAGCTTTGAGCATGCCGGCGATCGTCACGTCGTTGAGCAGTTTCTGGTCAAGCGCGTCGTGATCGACGTATCGCGTTTTCAGGATATTGATGATCTCGGCGGCTTGCGGCAACGCGGCATCCTCGGCGCGCGCAACCGGCCCCGACATGGGCGTCGGGATCAGCAACATCAACCCGACCCAAATTCTAATGCTTGTTGTCTTCATATCACGTTTTGAACCCCGACACGCGTGTCGGGGTCAACCGCAATGCGCGGGCGGCAATGTCTTTCCGATACTGCATCCCGTCAAACTGAATCCGTTTCACGGCATCGTAGACGCAACGCGCTGCGTCCTCGATTCCATCTCCCAACGCCGTTACGCCGAGCACGCGCCCGCCATCGGTGAGAACCGTGCCATTGGCGCCGGGCTTCGTACCGGCGTGAAACACGCAGACGTTAGCCAATCGCGCTGCCTCTTTCAATCCCGCAATCGGTTTGCCTTTCTCGTAGTGGCCCGGATATCCGCCCGCCGCCAGCACCACACAGACTGCGGCCTCGCGTTTCCATCGCAACTCCATCGCGTCGAGCCGGCCATCTGCCGTTGCCACCGCGGCATCCACCAGATCGAAATCCATGCGCGGCACAACCACCTGTGTCTCCGGATCTCCAAACCGACAGTTAAACTCCAGCACCTTCGGCCCGTCCGTCGTCAACATCAGGCCCGCGTATAGCAGGCCGCGATACTCGATGCCTTCCGCCGCCAGCCCCGCCAATGTCCGATGAAAAATCTCGTGAATCCGTCCACTCAACTCCCCCGTGACCATCGGTGTAGGCGAGTACGCGCCCATGCCGCCGGTGTTCGGCCCCTTGTCGCCGTCGAACACCCGCTTGTGGTCCTGCGCTGCGGCCAGTACTTTTACCGCGCGCCCCGACACCAACGCCATCACTGAGACTTCCTCACCCTGTAGACATTCCTCGATAACGACCCGCGCGCCCGCTTCGCCGAATGCGCGTTTGACCATGATTTCTTCGATGGCTTGTTCGGCTTCGGCGGCGGACTGCGCCACAATAACGCCTTTGCCAGCCGCCAATCCATCTGCCTTCACCACAACCGGCGCGCGAAACTTGTGAATGTATGCCTTCGCCGCCGGTGCATTGTCGAAGATTTCCGCGGCAGCCGTTGGCACGTTGTATTTCAGCAGGAGTTGTTTGGAAAAAACCTTGCTGCCTTCCAATTGTGCCGCCGCCTTGTTAGGCCCGAAAATCCGGAGTCCCTTTGCCTGAAACGCGTCCACAATGCCCGCGCACAACGGCGCTTCGGGACCGACGATGGTGAGATCGATGCGTTTTTCGGATGCGAATGCGGCCAACTTTTCAATGTCCGTCGCGCCGAGCGGCACGCACTCGGTCAACTCGGCGATACCGGCGTTGCCCGGCGCGCAGAACAATTGCGTCACCCGGTCACTCTGAGAGAGTTTCCAGACCAATGCATGCTCGCGCCCGCCGCCGCCGATAACCAGGACTTTCATAAACTCGCTTGTCCGCCGTTAATCAGACAATGCGCACTGTAGGAGAAACTGCGTTTCGGGGCAACACGGAAACCGTTTTGAGTCATGCGGGTAAATCGGATGCACAGGGGGCGCGCTCGATCTAACGCGTGATGCTGAAGCGAAGACTATGGCCTTTATTGTCAACGCCTTTGAAATTCCCGCGATCAACGAGCTTGTCCAGACGTCCACCAAAGGAATTGGTCACGCTGCTGCCATCCTCGAACTGTTCGATGCTGTAGCCGTATGCCTGCCATTGCGAGTCCACCAGCAACTCGCCCGACACCGTGTTTATGCCGCCGGGACCGGTGCCGCTGCCGCTCAATATGAACATACCCAGCTCATTTGTGGACGTCGCAATGGTGAGCGTCTCGAAATAACCGATGTCGCTCTTTTTGACCTCGCCGATCCACGTCGTTCCATGGAGATCTGGAAGAATGATGCCATTGTCGCTCTTGAAGCTGAACTGTCCGTTGGTGGTATTCGCTTTAACAAGCAGATGATTGCGGCCTTTGACGCGTCCTACAAAAAAACCCAACGCGGGAACGCCGGCTGACTCTTCTGTGTAACTGCACATAACCTGGCTGTTGTTGTCTATGTCCCACGTGCCAGCCATTGTGAATATGCCGGACGACTTAAGTTTGATCCCCCAGCCGGTCATGGTGAAGTCGTTCGTGAAGGTCAGATATGCGATTCCCTTGTCGTGCCCTGTGATGGCGACCCGCCACGTGCCGAGCACCGTGTTGGTTTGCGCCCCACCCGATCGCGCGGCGGGAAAAATGGTCGCGCTACATAGTATAACTGCTAAAAACCATCGCTTCATAAGAAGACCTCCTTGGCTCGCGCCTATAGAATTACCGTCTCGCACGGAAATCAACCGAAAAAACGTCGTCCCACTACTTCGCCGACACTCGTGCCACCACTTGATCCATTGCCTTTTCCTGCGCGGCGATGGATTTCACGAGCGCGAATTGGTTGCGGCATCTGTCTAGGTTGTGCGCTGGCCGTTGTACTTTGAAATAATGATCGCCCTCGAGGTAGTCGGTCAGAAAACGGACGCCAACTTCGAACGTAATCAACTTGCCGGCGAACGCCAGATATCGTTTTTCGGTGGCATTGAGCGCGTCGCCGACCGACGCGATGTAGCCGCGCGTTAGCGCCTCGAACATCGGCATTTGTATTCGCACCTTCGACAGGTTGGTCTCGTCCTCGGCGCAGGCGCAGGTCGCGGTGCGCACCATGTCGCCAAAATCGTACAGGGACAGCCCCGGCATGACGGTGTCCAAATCCAGCACACAGAGCGCCACGCCTGTTGCGTCGTCGAGCATCACGTTGTTGAATTTCGTGTCGTTGTGCGTGATTCGCTCGGGAATCGCGCCGCGCACATGCAAATCCAACAATATCCGAGTAATATTCTTGTGTCGCAACGCGAACTCGATCTCGGCTGTTGCGGTTTCGGCACGGTTGACGGCATCTTGCGCGATAGCTTGTTCGAGTTTTGCGAACCGTTGCGGCGTGTCATGGAAGCGCGGGATCGTCTCGGCAAGCCGCGGCCCCGGCAAATCCGCCAATTGCTTCTGAAATTCCCCAAACGCCACGGCCGCTTGATACGCCTGCTGCGGGGTTTCGACCACGTCCTGGATATGCGCGCTTTCGATGAACAGGTACGTGCGCCAGTAGTTGCCGTCGGCGGTGCGGTGAAATGTCCCTCCGTCGCGTGTCGGCACCAGCGTCAACACGCGTCTTCCAACGTCAGGCGCGCCCGCGGCGAGCAGCTTGGCGCGGATGTGTTGCGTCACACGCGCGATGTTGTCCATCACCGCCGCAGGATCTTTGAAGACATGGCGGTTGATCCGCTGGTGAACGTACCGGACGGACTTGCCCGCGCAACGGTATGTCGCAACGAACGTGTCGTTGATGTGGCCGCGACCGAGCGGTGTCGCCTCCACTAGGTCACCGTCAATGCAAAACTCTTTGGCGATGGCTTGGATCACTTGTCGGGGGATTGCGTGGCGCCGTCGGCATCCGCCTGAGGTAGGAAAACTTGAAACGTCGTACCTTTGCCTAGAACGCTGTCCACATCAATAAAGCCGCCGGTTTGTTTGATGATCCCGATGCAGGTGGCCAGCCCCAACCCGGTGCCTTGTCCCACCGCCTTGGTGGTAAAGAATGGATCGAAGAGCCTGGCTTTGACGTCGTCGCTCATTCCGACACCGGTATCGGCCACTGTGAGCCGGACGTACGATCCCGGCGCGGCCTCAGGGTGCCGGCGCACCAAGTCTTTATCGAGACGAACATTGGCGGTGGCAATGGTCAACTCGCCGCCATGTGGCATGGCGTCACGGGCGTTAACGGCCATGTTCATGATGATTTGCCCTATTTGAGCTGGATCGGCAACTACGATGCTGAGAGCCGGATCCAACGACGTAGTCAGGTGAATCGTCACACCGAGCAGGGGTTCAAGCATCCGTTGCATGTCGAGCACGATGGTATTGAGGTTGATTGATTTGAGTTCTTGCGGATACTTGCGACCGAACGTCAGCAACTGGCGAGTCAACACCGCCGCCCGGTTGCCAGCCGTCTCCATATGCTCCAGATCGCGGCGAAGCGAGCTACCCGACGGCAGGCGCGCCAACACGAGATTGGAGTAACCGAGAATGGAGGTCAGTAGGTTATTGAACTCATGAGCGATGCCGGCCGTGAGTTGGCCGACGGCCTCCATTTTCCCGGATTGGAGCAGCCTCTGTTGCAGTTGCCTCTGTTCGGTGACGTCACGGAAAGACCACACCCGGCCAATGACGCCCTCTCCCATTATCATCGGCGAGGAATGGCGCTCAAAAATGCGACCGTCCTTGAAAGTGATGGTGTCCATGTCCACCGTATCCGACTTGTAGAGCGCCTGCACCTTTTTCAAAAACGCGTCGGGATCGGACAACTGGTCCATCACGAAATCAATCAAAGCCTTGTCGTCGCCGCTTTCCATTAGAGACTGGGGGATCCGCCACAACTCGGCAAACCGCCGGTTGGCTTTGACCACTTTCCCATTGCTATCCACGGCCAAAATCCCGTCTGCGGTGGATTCGAGGATCGCGTGGATCTGAGCTTCGTTCCGGCGCAGCGCCGCCTCCGCCAGCTTGCGCTCGGTGACGTCGCGGAAAATGCCAAAAAGACAGTTACGATGCTGGAAGTGGATCTGCGTTGTGCTGATGTCAGTGAAATACACTGTGCCATCTTTGCGTTTCAAAGGAACATTAGATACCATCGTAATTTCATTACGAGCCATCCTCTCAAACAGATCGCGGATGCGAGGCACATCGTCCGCCGGATGGAGATCATCGGGCACGGTCAACCGATGGAGTTCATTATCCGTGTAGCCCAGCATTTTCTGCATTTGCCGATTGGTGAGAATGAAACGCCTGGTTTCCACGTCCACAAGCAGCATTCCATCTGTGGCCTGTTCAAATAAGATACGGAATTTCGCTTCCGATTCCCGGAGCGCCTCCTCCGCCTGCCTGCGCTCGGTGAAGTCCAACACCACCGCGCGACATTCCTGCCCATCTGCGGAGCGCGTGCCCTCGATTCGCACGAAGAGGGGGCGATGCCCTTTTTGCGATAGCGTCACTTCACAGTATTCTTTGGTCTCGCTCGCAAAAACTTTCTTCAGGAAGTCGCTGAAGACGCAACGGTCGCCCTCGGTAACGAACAGACCGAAACGCCGGTTCATCAGCCGGGAGCGCTCGACATCGAACAGGCGAGCCCCGCTTAAGTTTACCTGATGGATCGTCCCCTCGTGGTCGAGGCTCATATAGCCTGTCGGAGCAAAGTCATAGAGGTCGGTGTATTGGGTCAAAAGCGTCTCCACTTGGGCGCGTCCGCTCTGGAGCTCTTCTTTCTGCATCTCCAGTTCGATCTGGTGGACCTCCAGTTCGTGGACAAGCCGGGCTGTTTTTACATCCGTCTTCTGCCCTCCGCGCTCTGATTTCTGGCGCTTCAGCCGCTCTTCGGCACGGCGGCGCAACTCAGCGGCGTCCGCGGGCTGGTTTTGGTTCTGGTTCTTTTTCACGGCTTCGTTCCTTCCGGTCACTGATTACTGTTCACTGCCCCTTGCCTTGTGCTTTATTTCCGCCTGCAACGCCTTCTCGGATTGGTCCAGCTTCGCGTCTTGTTCCGCGATGTGTTTTTCCATACCGGCTTGCGTTGCCAGCAGTCTTCCCTCCAGCGTCTTGGATGCGGTGATGTCCGTAAAGGTGATGACTACGCCGTCGATCATGTTTTCCAGGGTGCGGTATGGCACAATGCGCACCAGGAACCAGCGCCCGTCGCGCGCTGCGACCGGTTGCTCGTGAACGGCCAACGTCCGCAGCACCTCGTACGCGTCGTCGGCCAATCCCGGGTAGTCCAGTTCCGAGGCGATATCGGTAATCGGCCGGCCCACGTCGCCCGGGATGAGCTTGAAAACCCGGTTCGACCCGGCCGTGAACAGCCGTACGCGGAGCGCGATGTCCAGAAACACGGTGGCGATCTCCGCGCTGTCGAGTAAATTTTTCAGGTCGTTATTGAGCCGGGATAGGTCGCCCACCTTGTGTTGCAGTTCGGCGTTGAGCGTCTGCATCTCCTCGTTCATGGACTGCATCTCTTCCGTCGAGGTGGTCAGTTCCTCGTTGGTGGACTGGAGTTCCTCGTTGGCGGACTGCAATTCCTCGTTGGCGGACTTGGCTTCTTCCTGCGAGGTTTGCATCTCTTCGCGGGTGGTCTGCAGCTCCTGACGGTTTTGCTCGAGGTCCCGTTCCAACGCCGCCACCCGGGTTCTGCTGGCGTGGGGACCCTTGGTTTTGGCCGGCCCTTTCGTTTCAGGGAGCGTGGCTACGTCCGTAAAGACGACCATCACCATGCCTCGTAGCGCCTCCGGCTCTGCAATAGCCTGAACGGTGAGGTCTATCGTCTGCTCCCCGCCATTGGTCCCGACCTTTACGTTCCTGAGCGTGATCGCGTCTTTTTTCCGGAGCGCCTTTTGGAAGGCATTGGTCAGTTCGTATCGCAGGCCCTCACGGGCCATGGCGAAGAGGTTCCAGTTGGCCTTGCCGGCCGCCGGCTCCAGGTATTTGCCCGTCCGCCCGCTGACGAAAAGGATGTCGCCCTTGTCGTTGACCAGCACGGCAGCCGGGGAATACTGCTGTAAGAGCAGTCGCTCCGCCTGCGACTGGAGGCTGGCCGTCGGTTTCAACGCCTTCGGCGGCGGTGCCCCCGTCCGGGCGGACGTAAACGAGGCGGGGAATTCGACCGGCTCCGCCCGCGAGCCGGATTCGAGTCGCCGGTAAAGCCGCTCTTTGCCCTCCAGCGGCGCGAAGAGGTTGGTAAATTCGCCGATGGTCTCGGCGCTCCCCAGGAACAGAACGCCGCCGGGATTCAGGCTGTAGTGAAAGAGCGGCAGGAGTTTTTTCTGCAACTCCGGCGTCAGGTAGATGAGCAGGTTCCGGCAACTCACCATGTCGAGCCGAGTGAAGGGCGGGTCCATGATTACGTTTTGCGGCGCGAAGATCACCATCTCCCGGATGGGCTTGGAGACCTGATAGCAATGCTCCAACTGGATGAAGAACCGGCTGAGCCGCTCCGGCGACACATCCGCGGCGATGTTGGCGGGGAACACACCCGTGCGAGCTTTATCAATGGCGTCCCGGTCCAAGTCGGTCGCGAATATCTGGAGCATGTGGTTTCGGGCCGGCTTGAGTTGCTCCAGCGCTTCTTTGAAGACGATGGCCAGGGAATACGCTTCCTCCCCAGTCGCGCAGGCGGGTATCCAGACTCGCAGCGCCTGACCGGGCGGACGGTCTTTCAACAGCGCCGGGATGACATGGGTTTTCAACTCTTCCCACGCCGCCGGGTCGCGGAAAAAGCTCGTGACCCCGATCAAGAGTTCCTTGAACAGCAGCTCCAGTTCCTGGGGATTCTCCTGTAGAAGACGGACATAGGTGGTGATCCGACTAATCTGGTGAATGCCCATGCGTCGTTCAACCCGGCGATACACGGTGTTCTTTTTGTAGAGGGAGAAGTCGTGGCCCGTCTGTGTCCGCAATAGGATCACGATCTTTTCGAAGGCGCTGTGGATTTTGTCTTCCTCGGCCAGCCCGGACCTGGCAATGAGGGGAATGTGCTGGAGATAGGCGATGATCTTGCCGGGCAATGCCTCTGCCGGGGCGACGACATCCGCCAACCCGGCTTCAATGGCGCTGCTGGGCATACCGTCGAACTTGGCCGAGGCCGGGTCCTGCACGAAGACCACCCCCGCCTTCCCCTTGATGGCTTTTAGCCCCAGCGTGCCGTCCATGCCCATGCCCGAAAGAATGACGCCGATACTGTGCTCCTCCAAATCATCGGCCAGGGAGCGTAAGAAGAAATCAATCGGCAGGCGCAGCCCGCGGGGCGCTACCGGATCGAGCAGGTGCAGGACCCCGTGCAGGATGGACATGTCTTTGTTCGGCGGAATCACATAGACGCAGTCCGGCCGGACCCGAGTGCGATCCTTGACCTGGAGGACCTTCATGGTGGTGATGCGCTGGAGTAGCTCCGCCATGATGCCCTTGTGCGTTGGATCCAGGTGTTGGACAACGACGAAGGCGATACCGCTATTCTTCGGTACGTTCCGCAAAAACAGTTCCAAGGCCTCCAGCCCCCCGGCGGAAGCGCCAATGCCGACGACGGGGAATATACTGCGACCCGCGCTGCGCGTGGGTTTGGTCAGTGTTTTTTTGCGGATCACGGCGACAGGTTGATTCTTCCGGCGGGCGGGCTTGGTTGACTTTTTCATAGTTTCGTTTCTTTCTCGCAATTTACGGTTCACGCTTCACTGTTCGCGCCCTTTACCGCGGTCAGAAAAACAAAAAGCAGCACCAAGAGGTAGGGTGAGGAGCCTCTGTCTCTCACTTCATGAGATCGCGTGACCATATCCCTGCCCGCCCCAAGAGGGTTGATTATGTCAATAATTATAGCACAATCAAAAGGGGCGCGCAACCGAAAACTGTCGCAGTGGCGTGCGATGGTAGGGCGCGGTGACAGACGGCAATAATCAGCGCAGCATTGGCGCAATCAGCAAACCGAGGCCGTAGGTTATGAGCGCTTCGCCGAGGCCGACTAACGTCATTTCCGTGCCGCTCTTCAGCCACGACCGACCTGTGACTATCACCTTTGACGCGCCGACGGCGAAGTGCGCCGCCGTGCTGATGACGAACGAGCAGATTAGCGCCGATGTGCCCGACATGAAGAAAAACGGAATTACCGGAATGAATGCGCCCGACGCCGTGCTCAACGTGGCGCTCACCGCCGAGCGCCACGGATTCGGAAACGTCCGCTCGGACAGGCCGAGTTCTTCATGTACCAGCGTATTCAGCAAGTGCTCTGGTTGCTCCGCCAGTTTCTCCGCCATCTTTCGCGATTCTTCGACCGAAAACCCCTTCAGCTGGTAGAACAATGCCATCTCTTCGCGTTCCTCGGCGGGATTCGTCTCGATCTCGTGACGTTCACGCTCGATTTCCGCCTGATACACCTCACGCTCGGATTTCGTCGCTAGATATGCGCCACTGCCCATCGAAAGCGCCGACGCGATCGCCGTGGCGATGCCGCTCAGCAACACGAACTTGGCGTTGACGTTGGTTGCTCCCGCGACGCCGCTGACGACACCGAACGCCGCGCCGAGACCATCGTTGGCGCCGTAAATCGCCTGCCCGATCCAGCCGCCGCCGGTAACGTGCCATTTCTCCGCGCCGAGAATCTTGTCCAGCTTCCCCTGTGCGGTCGCAGCCCCACCAACCATTTCATTGAGCACGATGCTGTGCGCTTTTTCCTCCTGCTGGGCATTGAGCAGTTGTTCGCGGAGAGCTTCGTTCGGCGCGACCTTGACCAGTTTTTCGTACATCGCGTCAGCGCCTTGCTCGGCGACTTCGAGTTTGATGACTGCGGCGTCAGTCCCGCTCTGCGCCAAAGTCCAACGCCGCAACCGTTCCGCAGCAGACTCGGTGTACTCGCCCGGCTCGGCGCCAAGCTCACGTAACCGGGCCGACCAGTTGGCGGCGTGCTTGTCCTCCGCCTCGGCCAGCCGCTGGAGGATGGCGCGCTTGTCGGGATTGGTTTCGCGTTCCGCCAACGCCCGGTAATTCCGCGCGCTGGCCATTTCGTCGCGCCACGCCGCGAGCAGCCCGGCGATCAGTTTGCTGTTATCGCTCATTCGTTGTGCGGGATTTTGATGGTTGAGCCGCCGATGAACTCCCGGACGACGGCGTCGCCGGGGATGACGGACATGGAGGATGCCTGTTCCTTTGTCAGGCCCTCGACGGAATCCAGGAGGCGTTTGATGCGTTCGTACCGGAGCCGCGCGTCGAGGAAACCGCTGTATTGCTCGAAATCTTCGGGTCGCGGCAGACAACTATCCGGACCGGCAAAAAATGGCTTCAACGCGGGAAGATCGAACGGCAGACCGCCATTGACGACGTGATCGGCCAGGCCCATCAACGGGATAATGGAGAACAGTTCCCCTGCCCTGACGTAATGCCAGTGCAAGATCGTTGAGAGCGGACTGTGATTGCGGTGTTGCGCGTCGCGCAGCATGCGCCGAATCAGGCGGATGTCGGTGAACTTCGTCAGGCGTTTGGTGCTCCCATCACCCTCGTACAACATGTTGAGCGTTTCGATGTAGAGATGGAACTGCACCGACGGATCAATGCCTTCGGTGATTGGCGGGTAAAGTCCATGCAGACAATCGAGCAAGAGCACCTGGTCTTTTTCCAGCTTGAGCTTCTTCGACGCGGTGCGGCGGCCTTCCTTGAAGCTGTACACTGGTTTCTCGATCGTCTTGCCGTCGAGCAGTTCCTTGAGATGCTGATTGAGCAATTGGATGTCGAGCGCCTCCGGCGTCTCGAAGTTGCGGTCGTTGATCCAGTCGGTCGGATGCTCGATCAATGCCCAGAAATAATCGTCGAGATTCAGCATCAGGAACCGCAATCCATGTTTCTCCAGCCGCTGCGTGAGCTTGACCGTGGTAGTCGTCTTGCCGGACGAACTCGGCCCGCTGATCCACATCATGCGAATGCGGTCGCCGGCACCGAGCCGCGTCATGACTTTCCGGGCCGCTTCATCGAGCGACGCCTCGTACGCCGCTAGCGACTCATCCACGAGCGATTTGATTTTGCCGGTGCGAATAATCTCGTTTAGACCGGCGACGGTGTGGCAACCGCGCTGTCGGTTCCAGTCGAGGATGCGGTCCATACGTTTCTTGGGAAACCCGTTGCCGACGAACTGCGTTTCTGTAATTGCGCCTTCGCGCAACCAGTGCCGACCCCACCGGTAACATTCGTAGGCGTCGGCGGTGTTCTGGAACCCGTAGCTGCGCAGGGCGTGCAGGACTTCGTCCTGGATGGTCTCGATGGTCGGCGGAAAATTGGCGATGAGATGGTGCGGGTCGGAGTTAAGACAGATGACCACCGCATCGGCAAGAAACGCGGCGATCTTGTCATTGGCGCCGTACGCTTTGAAGATCTTGTCGTTGACGTTTTCCTGAAAATCCTCCTGAAACCCGCCGATGGATTCCGCGGCGCGCAGGATCGCCCGCACAATGCGGCCCTCGTCAAACGTCACCAGCGCGCGGTTCCGCTTCTGGATCTTGATGATTCGGTTTTGAACCGCCATTCGCCGCTCCCGATGCTTGGCGGAACCATAGCACACGCCGTGGTATGCGACAACAGTTCCGAAGTTTCGGTAGTGGTACAGTTTGAAGCGTTGCGGCAGGTTTGATGAGGTTTGACGGCGGTTTGATGAATCGAGGGGCTAAAAAGGGTTTTGAAGCGGCCTTTAGAAGCCCTAAATAACCATCTTCGAGCGCGCTTTAACCCATCCTGAATGCCATCCCAAGCGGCGATCTATGAGGAATCGTTTCATGGGTTTAATCCGCCGACAGTAATTCGATAACCATGTCGCCATCGCTGCAATGAGTATCTGGGTCGGTTGCTGGGCCGATAATCATTACCAGAGTGTCACCCTTATCGAAATGCGATATTCGGACATTGAGCGAGCCTCGCTGAGTGCCTACTGGTATCCCGAACCATATTGACGTCGGCGTGTCGCTTGGGTCATCGTTTCTTACGCATCCCTGTATGTATGTGTTGCCCGTCCCCTCGTTATCGCATATCCTTATCTTTGTTGTGACCTTGTATATGCCAGCTACGGGACAGGTGTACTGGTCGGCCGACTCGTTGTAGTTCGTGCCGGGGTCGTACTTATAGTAACCTAGTAAACTGTGCCAGTTGATTGTCGGATTATCATCACTTATTGTAAGGTTGTGTTGAGTTCCCAGCCCTGTCCCAAATCTCACTTCAAGGAACGCATTCCTGTTGAAGCCAGCATACGCTCTATTAACGACATACCCATTCGTGAGTGAGTTAGCTGCCACGGCGGTTTCGAGTCCATTTGTCAACGCACTTGTTGGACAAGTCGTGCAGTTGGTTGCCGTAAGCGCACTGGTCGCATAACCGGAACTCGTGGCGAAGCCGGCTGTCCCGGCACTGGTGGCCGTCCCGGCAGTCCCGGCGCTATCGGCGTAGGTGGCATTTGCGACCTTGTTGGTGGCAATTGCATGGGTGCGAGCGGTCTCGGTTGCACCGGCCAGCGTGTTGCTCGCGTTCACCAAGGTCGTGGTTGTAGGCAGACCATTGGTAATCACCAATGTAGCTGCGGCCAGCGTGTTGCTCGCGTTCACCAAGATCGTAGTAGTCGGCAGGCCATTGGTAATGACCAGTATAGCCCCGGCCAGCGTGTTGCTGGTGGCCGTAACCAGGGCGGTCGAAGCCAGATTGTTCGTGCTGGTGATGTCGAGTTTTAGTGCGGTAGCACCAGCCAGTGTATTGCTGGTAGCCGTCAGGAGATTAGTTGTGGCGAAGGTGTTGGTAAGCGCGTTGGCTGCCGTGATCGTCTCCAAGCCATTGGTGATGGCGGTCGTCGGCAGACCATTCGTTATGGAACTCATGGCGAGTCCGTTGGTGATCGCCAGCGTGGCCGCAGCCAACGTGTTGCTCGCGTTCACCAAGGTCGTAGTAGTCGGCAGACCATTGGTAATGACCAGTATAGCCCCGGCCAGCGTATTACTGGTGGCCGTCATAAGGTTGGTCGTTGAGTAACCGGCGGCTTCTATACCGTTAAGCTCAAGCGCATTGGTGGACGTGCCAGCGCTGCTGGCAAAGGCCGAGGTCGCGGCACTGGCGGCAAATGTCGCCGTGCCAACGCTCATGTTTGTGTAGCTGCCGTCGGCAGCGGTAGGCATTGATAAGTTGCCGCTGTCCCAGATGATGTTGGTCTGGCCGGCTGGCACGACGTGCACCACATTTGAGACGGAGCCGAGGAACTGATTCGTCAGACCGTTGCCATCAATGAAGAACAATCCGTGACTGGTCGTGGCGTCATTCGCGCTCATCACAATGCCCGTCCCGCTGATGTTGCCCACCGCCAGAACGTTCGACAGAGACTGCGCAGGCGCAGCATTGGACAACGTCAACTGAACGCGGCTCGCGTAATTACTGAGCGCGCCCGTCAGGCCGCCCGCTGTAACAATCTCAAGTTCATCATTGGTGAGCGCTGGGTTGCCGTTCAGCAACCAGCGATTCGTCACCCCGCCGGCTCCACCGCCGCCACTGCCGAAATTGATCGTGCCGGTATTGCCGCTCACCGTCACACTGCCGCCGCTGCCGGTCGAGTACAGGGCGGTTATCGCGTTGACCACGCGGGGATCGCCGGTCTGGACATAGCCGCTCGGCGGGATATTGCCAAAGTTCAGCGCGTTACCGGCTGTGGTGGCAAATGTGGCTGTGCCAACGGTCATGTTGGCGTAGCTGCCGTATATTGTCGCGTATCCAGCGGCCGGAATCCCGCCAAGTGCGCTGGCGTTCACGTTGGAGATGAGCATGCGACCGTCGCCGACAAGGAGTCCGGCGAGCGCCGGCACGGCATTCCCCTGGCACGGAACGGTCGGCGCTTCGTAACAGCCCGCGTCGACGATGGCGAAGCAATCCCCATCGCCATCCTGTGGCCGTGGATTACCCTCGAGATCTTCAACGAGTGTCCAGGTGGTTGACCCGTCCATGAACGTGTTGACGCCGCAGTCGATGGCCGGTGAACCCGTCGCCAGATGAAAATTGGCCGCCGCGGCATCCGGATAGACAAACAGCGCTGTCAACGAGGCAGTATGAGCGCAATTAGGAAACGTGCAACCCACCACACCGGCGCCCTCCTTACCGGTGGTAGTCCGATTGCCGCTGTCGGTGGCATCCAGAGTCTTGCTGGCCTGGGCGATATCGACGGCCGCATTGGCATAAAACATGTTCCCCAGCATGGTAATCGCCACCGGCTTGCCCGATCCCTTCCCGCACTCAAATCCGTTTTTGCCGTTGCTCACGATTAGGTTGTTGACCAGATACAGCAGTCGCGGCACATTCACAAACACCCCGTCGGCCGCGTTTCGGACAATCGTGTTGTTGACCATGTACACCATCGCATCAGCGCCGGCGGCAATCGTCACGCCGTGATCGGTTTTCTTGCTAGTGCCATTGTCATGGATCAGGTTGTTCATGATCCAGGTGTGCGGATTGGCGCCCCCAACTTGAATGCCGCAGCTATCATTGTGATGGATCAGACAGCCTATAATCGCAATGCTTTCGTTGTCCTGGGAGTCGCCGTCCAGTTCGACGGCAGGCACGTTCTTGCCGCTCACCCCGGTAATCATCAGTCCCTGCAGGACGATGAACCGGGACTGGTTTAAGTACACGCCCGGACTGCCTGACGGTGGCATCACGATCACCGAGCCCGGCGCCGTGTTCGTATCGGCCATGATGATGATCCGTCGACTGTCATTGGTGGCCAGCGTGTTTTTGGCGGAAAGGCTCAACGCCTCGTTGTAGACACCGGCCCGCACAATGATCGTGCGCGGGCCCGGGTTGGGTAGGTCGTTAACCGCAGCCTGAATCGTCCTGTAATCGCCGGAGCCTGACGGATCCACAACCTTGGTATCGGCGAAAACGGAAGCGATGGGAGCCGTATTGACCAAAGCACCCAGCGCCATAGCCACGCAGGCAATCGTAATTCTGCTCTTCATAACATCACCACGTCCGTCATTCCACCCCGGCCGACGCCCTAATTTATAGCAAAAGACGTGCCAAATCAAGGAAAATCCCAGCCCGTTTCTAGGCAAACTGCTGCGGCTGAGCACCTTGGCTTCCGCCATGCCTCAGCCCCTGCTAACCCCGACATGGATCCTGATATCCAATGTCGGGGCAAATATCAGGGCTGCCGTGAACATTCTCGGCTTCAGGAACGCTGACGTGGCCAATTTAGGCCGGCACGCCTGTTCTGTCAATCGGGTCTCGACGATATGGTAGACTTCGGGCGCATCTCTTTACTGCTACCTGATTGTAGCTCCGAAAGTCTTCGAGGCGAGCCGCGAGAATTCCATTGAAAGCGGTGCGGGACGGGATAGAATCCCCTGCCCGTCGCTTGACGGGGCAAATAGAGGATTTCCATGAAGAATTACAATGTTGCAGTTATCGGCGGCGACGGCACGGGGCCTGAGGTCATCCGCGAAGCCATCAAGGTGCTTGACGTGGCATCGGGGAAATTTGGCTTCAAGCTCAACTACGCCCACTACGATTTCGGCGGCGACCGTTACCTCCGCACCAAAGAGGTGTTGCCCGATAGCGCGGTATCCGAGTTGAGGAAATTCCCCGTCATCCTTCTCGGCGCGATAGGTCATCCTGACGTGAAACCGGGCATTCTGGAGAAGGGCATTTTGTTGCGGTTGCGGTTCGAACTGGAACAGTACATCAATCTCCGCCCGGTAAAGCTTTACGACGAACGGTTTTGTCCGTTGAAGGATAAGAAACCGGAGCACATCGATTTCGTGGTCGTCCGCGAGAACAACGAAGGTGCGTACATCGGCAGCGGCGGTTTCGTGTTCAAAGGAACGCCGCATGAGATCGCCGTGCAGGAAAGCATCAACACCCGGCGCGGCGTCGAACGTTGTTTGCGGTACGCGTTTGAGTACACACGCAAACGCAATAAGGCGAAGAAACTCACGCTTTGCGGCAAGACCAACGTGTTGACATACGCATTCGACCTCTGGGAACGCGCCTTCCATGAGATCGGCCAGAAAGATTACCCCGACATCAAACGTGATTACGCACACGTGGACGCCACAACGATGTGGTTTGTGAAAAACCCTGAGTGGTTCGACGTGATTGTGACCGACAACCTGTTCGGTGACATCATCACCGATCTCGGCGCGATGATTCAGGGCGGCATGGGCATTGCAGCGGGTGGCAACATCAACCCGCAAGGCACGAGTATGTTTGAGCCGATCGGCGGCAGCGCCCCGAAGTATACCGGCCAGAACGTCATCAACCCGCTCGCTGCAATCTGTGCCGGCGGGATGATGCTGGATTACCTTGGCGACCGCGAATCCGCAGAGGCACTCAAGAAAGCTGCCAACGCTATCGAAATGGCGGTCATCAAGATCACCCGCGAAAAAATGAAGTCGCTCGCCGCCGGCAAAATGGGCTGCGGCACGAAGGAAGTCGGAGATCTGGTTGCCGGGGCAATCTGACAGGTTCCGGGGCTCATCCATTGGCCAATCCTAAGGCATACAAAGAAGTGCTTGACTTGAAGGATGTCATAGACTATATAGCCTACAAATAACCGATGGAGAAACGTAAGATGAAGCAGATCGAAATCGACTTCGATGTCTACAAAATGCTGATGGCCATGCTGGAGACGGAAGAGATGACATTCAGTGATGTCATTCGTCAACTTGCGAAGCCTCCCACCCCAGCGCCGCGGCAAGCAGTCGGCAAGAGTTTCATCGCGGACGGGGTTGAGTTCCCTCACGGAACTGATTTCCGGATGAGGCACAAGGGTCAATGGTTCACAGCTAAGGTGTCTGATGGTTGTCTCGTTCGGAACGGCAAAGGGTTTAGTTCGGTCAGCAAGCCCGCCTGTGAGATTACAAGCACAAGTGTTAACGGCTGGAAGTACTGGGAATGCAGATTACCGGGACATACGGACTGGCAGAGTATTGACACGTTGAGAAACAGAAACGGAGAACGCCGATGAGTGCTAACGGAGACCTCCGTCAAACTTCCATTGTCAAACTAAGGGCCGTCTTTCGTGACGTCGCGGATATAAGTAGGAATCCGTCCGTATGCCGGATAAACGGGTATAGAGCGAATCTGCGCACAGCTACACAGAAAAGCGAATATAAGTACTGGTTCGACGTTACCCCGAGCCTCTTTGAACCGCCAGAAGCAGAATTCTTCATTTTCGTATGCGGCACACCTGAAGTCGCTTACGTGTTTCCCCGTTTGAACATGCAGCATCTCGTCCGGGACGCCAGTTTGGGCGGTGACAAACAGGTGCCGAACTTTACAGTTTTTACTGACTCCGACTTATTCGAGCCAGCGGGCCGCACTGATGAGCGGCAGTCGATTCCCGGTTTCCGCAATGCCTTCTTCTTAATCCCAAGTGGCTAAAGCAGCCCTAAGAGTTTCGGACTAGCAAGAACAAGCATGGTCACGTGTGGGATGCCCGCGTAATAGTCCGTCAAGCTGGGGCCGGTTTAACGCGTGATTCTGGTTGCTAGGGCCGAGCCGCTGACGGTATTATTCGCCAGCAAACGCGGTTTCGTCAACGGAGGGACACGCATATGAAATTTCATTCTCGTTTTTTTCTCGTGAGTTCTGCAGTTGCTGCTTTGTTGTTGAGCGGTGGCGTGGCGTCTCAGGCGCTCGGTCAGGCAACGGACTCAACCAACAACGCTAAAACGGCGGCAACAGCCAAGCCGGCCGAGCCGTCCACTGCGTTTCCTGAGCTGCGCAAGCAGCAGGAGCAGTTGACCCTTGAGAACAGCATTGCCGAGCAGCAGTTGCGCAAGGAGCTTGCACGGCTGACGGCCGAGAAACAGAAGCTGGAACTTGAAAATAGCCTCAATCAGCAGAAGCTTCAGGCGGAAATCGCCAGCATGCAGGCGGAAATTGAGAAGCTGACCAAACAGGCCGACTTGCTTGCCAAACGCGCCGCCATCAAGGACGCCGAACGCAAGGCGCGCGTTGATGCCGAGTTGGCCGATGCGCGTGAAAAACTGGAAAAAGCCAGGCTTACCAACGACCTTGCGGCTGCCGAGCTCGCGACCAAGACGCGGGACTTGGCGCAGCGCGACCAGGAATTGAAACTGCGGCTGTCCGAATTGCAGGTCCAGCACTCAGAGTTCGACTTACAGTTGGCAAAGCTGAACGACGACATCGATCTGCGCGCGAAGCGCGACCTGTGGAAGAACCGCGTCAACCGCGACATCCAGTACACCAAGGAACCGTTCAAGGACGGCATGCTGACCATCAGCGACCGCCGGATTCCCCTGAACGGTCCTATTTGGGGGCACACGGCGGATTACGTTGCGGAGCGCATCGATTATTTCAACAACCAGAGCAAGGAATATCCGATCTTCATCGTAATCGACGAGTCACCGGGCGGCTCGGTCATGGCTGGTTACAAGATTCTTAAAGCTATGGAAGGCAGCGCGGCCCCGGTCTACGTCGTCGTGAAATCGTTCGCGGCCAGCATGGCAGCCAACATCGTCACGCAGTCGAAAAAATCGTTCGCGTACCCGAACGCGATCGTTCTGCATCATCAGATCCTCACCGGCTCCTTTGGCAATTTGACCGAGCAGAAGGAAAATCTCAAAATACTCGAGGAATGGTGGAAACGGCTCGCTGCCCCGGTCGCCGCCAAAATGGGTATCAGCCTGGATGAATTTATCAAACGCATGTACCAGAATCGCAGCACCGGTGATTGGATGGAGTTTGGCGACAGCGCCCGCAAGTTGAAATGGGTGGATGAAATCGCCGAAACGGTTAGGGAAGAATCCTACGACAAGAATCCCGACGCCCCCTCCACGCTGCCCGGCTTGCCTCCGCCGGTCCACGGCGACAACCAACTGGCGCTGCAAGAACGCGTTGACGCCAACGGCCGCCGATATGTCTTGCTGCCGCGGCTCGATCCGGTTGATTGCTACTACCTATACAACCCGGACAATTATTATCGTCTGACCCCATGATGGGGCCTATGTTCCCGCCGCTGACTCTCGGCTTGGGCAGCGAGGCGCGCCTAGACACAACGAGCTACTGAACCGTCGTGGTTCAAAGATTGACCACGGCCATAGCCGCGGCTATCTTCACCCGTTCAAGGCGCAGGATACAACATGAGCAAAGGATATAACGTGGCGGTAGTCGGCGCGACCGGAGCGGTCGGCATCGAGATGATTGAAACATTGGAAAAACGTGATTTTCCGGTGAAGAATCTGCGGCTGTTCGCTTCTGAGCGTAGCGTCGGCAAGAAACTGCCGTTCAGAAAGCGTCTTATCCCGGTTGAACTGCTGACTGGGGACGTGTTTCAAGGGATCGATTTTGCGTTGTTCAGTGCGGGCGCGGCGCGGTCTAAAGAGTTCGCCCCGGCGGCGGTCAGTGCCGGCGCTGTGGTGATTGATAACTCGTCGGCGTTCCGCATGGAACCGGACGTCCCACTCGTGGTCCCGGAGGTGAATCCTGAGGACGCGAAGAAACATAAAGGGATCGTCGCCAATCCGAACTGTTCCACCGCGATAATGTTGGTGGCGGTGTACCCTTTGCACAAGGTGAATCCTGTGAGACGCATCGTTGTGTCCACCTACCAAGCGGCCAGTGGCGCGGGTGCAAAAGCGATGGCTGAGTTGGAAGAGCAGACCGCGAAGGTCCTGCGCGGCGACAAGAACGCGCATGCCGAGGCATTGCCACAGCGGATCGCGTTCAATCTTTTCCCGCATGTGGACGTGTTCCTCGACAACGGCTACACCAAGGAAGAGATGAAGTTCGTCAACGAATCGCGCAAGATTATGCATCATCCGACCTTGAAGATTTCGGCGACCTGCGTGCGTGTGCCGGTCTACCGCGCCCACAGCGAGGCAGTGAACATCGAGTTCGAGCGTCCGATGACGCCTGCCGAGGCGCGACAGATTCTCAGCAAAGCGCCTGGAGTGAAGGTCGTGGACGATCCGGCCAATAAGAAATATCCGATGCCGATCGATGCAAGCGGTCAGTACGACTGCCTTGTCGGCCGCATCCGTCAGGATTGTTCGCGCGACGATGGCCGCGGGATCGAATTGTTCGTCAGTGGCGACCAATTACTGAAGGGCGCGGCGCTCAATGCCGTCCAGATTGCGGAATTGCTGATTTAGAACCCGAGCGCTTCGATCGGGGTGATAGCGAAGACCGTTAACATCATGGGCCTCCCTGCGGACGCATAATGCTGCCGATGGAGCCGCCGCCTTCCCACGATTGGGGACGATTCCACGGAATGGTGCTGACGTCGTCGGTATTGGGTGTGGCACAGCCGCTGGCCAGCGTTGTCGCCGCGACCAATAGAAGGAAAAACAACCAGCTGCGCATCGCGCCTATCTAGCGTGTGACCCAGTCGCCCACGCGCGGAGCGCCGCGCTTATAGCCGGGCAGTATCTGGGCAATACAAGTGTCTGGTCCAACGGACGTAACCTGCACTTTGGCAATCAATTGGCTGTCGCGATAAATGACAAACTGCGCCTCACGATGCACCTTCTTGGTATAGCCGATGTCCAGCACCACAAACCCCCATTTCTCCTCAACCACAGCCACTTGCGCCTTTAATCCCTCTGGGGTGGCGGCCAGTTCGCGCAACTCAACATTGCTCTTTTGGAGTTTGACAAGTTGTTCGCCGAGCAACTTGTTTTCATCGGCCTGCGCAGTCAGTATCTGACGAAGTTGATCTGCGGTGACGTTGCCTTCAATCCCCACCGCGTCCCTGATTTTCCGCAGCGTGCCCTCAGCATCGGTCAACTTCGTTGTGGTTTCGGAAACTCGCTTGTCAAGATCGGCAACCTTCCCCTCCAAATCGGCCACGGTCTTCGTCTTTTCTTCGAGGGCGACGTTCGCGGCAGATAACTTGGTTTCGGTATCAGCGAGTTTGCCCTGGGTTTGACCGAGTTCAGTCTTGGTGGTCGCCAGATCGGTCTTTGTCTTGGCGAGCTTATTGCTGGTGTCCTTCAGGGAGGCGTCTAACTCGGCGATCTGGTTCTTTTGTGCCTTCTTAATCCCGGCCACTTTCCATACCAACCCGAGCGAGGCCACACAGGCCACGATCACGACAATGAAAGCGATTTTTTTCATGTAGCTATCCTTCGTTCAGGGGCTTTACCCGAAAACCGTCGGAATCCTAGTCAATTCCCCGCCATTCTGTCAACTCATCAGTCAAAATGCTCGCGCAACCCTGATATGCCGCGCCGGGGGGCCTGCCCATGGCGCCGCACCGCCGCTGCCAAATCACGCAACACATCCGCCACCTCCAACGCGAATAATTCCGCCGACACACTTTGCGCGCCAAGCGTCTCAACGATCTGGCGCTCCACATTGTCCGACGTCACCACCAAGATCCGTTCCTGGTGCGGCGCCAGCGCGACTACGCGCTCGATCACTTCGTCGGCGGTCTTGCCTTTATCCGAGAACAACACCTCCAACCCGCGCCCCTCGTGCATTCCCGCCACTTCCTCGCCCTTGGGCGGCTTGCGCTTCGCGGCGTAACCGTCGAACACCACCGTCACCGGATGGCCGCTATGGTCGGCGTACTGCCGTAACACCTTTAATAAACCCTCACGACGCTGCTCCAATGTTCGCAGCTTCGATTTGCGCGATGTGAGGAACGGGCCAATCCCGCATGCGCGGGACAATACGTTGTACCCGTCCACCAAAACCCAACGATTGTTCATAAATCGATCCGCCAGTGCGCACGCGGCGCGCCCATTCACTACCAGTACTCGCGACGGATGGGCTCCGGCGCCGGGCCATTGTCGCCATCCTGCTTGCCGGCGTCAAGTTTAGCCCACTCGACACAGCCGCCCGCTGCGATTACCTTTACAGCGTGGCAGATGTGAGAACAATCGTCCTAGACATCGAAGGCATGACTTGCGCCAATTGCGCCAAGACGGTCGAGCGGGCGTTGGCGGGCGTACCCGGCGTCGCCAAAGCGAGCGTCAACGCATTGTCTAAAACTGCCCATGTCACCCTCGCTGCGCCCGACACGACTACTGACGATCTCATCGCCGCCGTTCAACGCGCCGGCTACGGTGCGCGTATCCCTCCTGCCCGCGCCACGGACAAGGAGGCGATGGAACGCCGCATTGCCCGTCTTCGATTATTCCGCACGACCGGTATTGGCGTCCTTCTTTTCGGAAGTTGGTTGCTGGGCAATCTGGATCTGATCTCCTGGGATATCGCGCGAATCCTGATCATCATCGCCACCGTGTTTGCCGCCGCGCCAATCGCCTGGCGAGCAGCGAAGGCGCTCCAACACCGACGCCTGAGCGCTGACGTACTGGTTACTATCGCTGTCATCGCCGCGTTATCGGTTGGTGAATTCTTCGCCGCTGGCGAGGTCGCGTTCATACTTCTGCTGGGCAGTCAGCTCGAAGATTATACCGCCCGCCGCGCCCGGCGTTCGCTAGGCAGTCTGCTATCGCTCGTGCCGCCGCTGGCACGCGTCCGACGCGGTGAAAAGGAAGAGGAAATTCCTGCCGACGACGTGCGAGTTGGCAACCTCGTCGTCATCCGCGCTGGTGAACGCGTTCCTGTGGATGGCGTCGTCCGCAGCGGCACCGCGTCGTTGAACCAGGCCGCCGTGACCGGCGAGAGCATGCCGGTGGACAAAACCACCGGTGACGAAGTTTTTGTCGGCTCGCTCGCGGAAGCCGGCGCGCTCGTTATAGAGGCAACGCGCGTTGGCGCGGACACTACATTGGCCCGGATCGCCTGTCTCGTCGAGCAGGCGCAGCAGGAGCGGGCGCCAATCCAGCGAACTCTCGACCGGTTCTCAGGCTGGCTCGTGCCGGTAATGCTCGCTCTCGCTGCACTGGTTTTCGCGTTCACCGGCGACATCTCGCGGGCAATCACAGTGCTCATCGTCGCCTGTCCGTGCGCCCTGATTCTGGCAACACCGGTCGCGGTCATGGCGGCCATCGCGCGGGCTGCTCGCGCCGGCGTGCTTATCAAAGGCGGCCAACATCTTGAAGCCGCAGCGCGGCTGAATACCATCGTGTTCGACAAGACCGGCACGCTCACCTACGGCCAGCCCGAAGTCGCCCATGTCCACCGGTTCGACGAGCATACCGAATCTGAATTAGTCGAGTTGGCAGCTGTTGCCGAGAAAATGAGCGCACATCCCGTCGCGCGCGCCATTCTGCGTAAAGCCGACACACTCGGCATGCCGCCTCCGCGAGACCCGACGACGTTCGCGGCGCACCTCGGCCGGGGCGTTACCGCCGAGCACGAAGGCCAGAAACTCGTTGTCGGCCAAAAAAGCCTGCTCGCAGAGCATGAGGTGGAATTATCGGACAAACTCCGCACGCACGTGGATGAACACCACGGTGAAGGTCATACCATTGTCGTCGTCGCGCACGACGGTAAGGTCTGCGGCACAATTTGCGTTGCCGACACCGTCCGCGTCCGAGCAGACGACGCCATCAAGGAGCTGCGCGGGCTAGGCATAGAGAACATCGTCATGCTAACCGGCGATAATCGTCGTGTCGCAATGCGGATCGGCAACGCGCTCGGCGTGGATGAAGTGAAAGCCGAAGTATTGCCCGAACAAAAAGCGGAATACATCGAATCGCTGAAGCGGCGCTCGCCCCGGAACAACGGGGTTGCAATGGTCGGCGACGGCGTCAACGACGCGCCCGCGCTGGCCGTGGCCGATGTCGGCATCGCCATGGGCGTGACCGGCACCGACATCGCGCACGAGGCGGCCGACATCGCTCTGATGGCCGACGATCTTTCAAAGATCGCGTTTGCCGTCGGCCTGAGCCGTCAGGCGTTGCGCGTTATCAAACAGGGACTCTGGTTCGCGCTGGTTTACAATGTCGTCATGGTCACCACCGCAGCCACCGGCCACCTTCACATGATCGGCGGCGCGATCGCCCACCAAGCCAGCTCGATTGTCGTGATTCTTAACGCGATGAGATTGCTCCGGCACCGGTAACCCGGCGGTGCGCGGGAGGCTTTACGCCGGAGTTGTTCTATTACCTCAACAAGAGGCATACCGCGTTTGTATCTAGCCCCTGTTCTTGTGCTATTATTTCTGCTAACCTAAAAAAATGAAAGAGTGGATCATTGCCGTAGTGCCTCTGGCAAGTGCCGCTGTTGGCGCTTTTCTCGCCTACCTATTTACAACGCGAGCCAAGCGCGATGAATCCATCACTCGCTTCAAAGAAGAAAAGTATGCGAAGCTGCTTGTTAAGCTTCAGGGTTTTGTTGGCGCTACGACATCGGCGCAACTGAAGCGGGAGTTTTTCGAGGAGCAGTATCAGTCATGGCTTTATGCATCCGACGAAGTTGTAGAAGCCGTGAATCGGATGGTTAACCTTGTCATCGAGAGCCAAGGACAACCACCTGATCAAGAAGCTGGTCGTAGGGTTGTGGGTGAGATCGTATTGGCTATGCGACGCGACCTCTTGCGGAAGACCAAACTGGATTACAGCGCATTCCGATACATCGATGTCTACGAAAAGAAAAAAGGCGAACCCTGCTCACGCACTTCTTAGCGCCGCGCGGACGAGTTGTTCGACGCTGGCGGACGAGCCAAGTTTTTCTGCAGCAGCGAGGACGGCTTTGTGAGCGTCCATCTGTTTGTAGCCGAGCGAGACAAGCGCGAGAATGGCGTCGGCAAGTTTTTGATCTGCAACGGATGCAGCCGCACCTTTCCCAGTAAAGGCGGTGCCGGAGCTGATCTTGTCTCTGAGTTCGACCACAAGCCGTTCGGCGGTTTTTTTGCCGATGCCGCGCAGCATCGAAAGCGTTTTGGTGTCACCACTGGCAATCGCGTTCCGCAACGCGGCAATCGAGGTGCTGCTCAGGATGTTGAGCGCGAGCTTTGGGCCGATACCGCTAATACAGATCAGCAGTAGGAACATCTCGCGTTCATCGGGCGTGATGAAGCCGAACAGTTGCTGTGTGCCTTCGTGGGCGACAACGTGATGATACGTGAGCAACTTCACTTCGTTGCCCTTCGGTGGAAGTTTGTCGTAACTCGATAACGGGATGAACACTGAGTAGCCGACACCGGCGCAGTCCACGACGACATGCGTTGGCGTGGCGTCAGCGAGTTTGCCGTGAAGGAACGCGATCACGGCGGCTAGTTTAACCGCGAATGGACACGAATCAACGCGAATCAGATCTGTTTTGGCGGGTTGATACGCGCGCCACGGCAGCTCTGGAAGTGGCAGATGGCGAGCGCAAGCGCATCGGCGGCGTCTTCCTGTGGAAGTTCCGCGAGACCGAGCATCAACTTTACCATGCGACCCACCTGCCCTTTTCCCGCGCCGCCAAGGCCGGTCACGGATTGTTTGACCTTGCGTGGCGCATATTCGTAAATCTCAAGCCCATGCGCAGCAGCGGCGGCGATGATAACGCCGCGGACCTGGCCGAGTGTGAAAGCGATGCGGGTGTTCTGGACGTAAACAAGTCCTTCGACGGCCATGACATCGGGTTGATGCTGATGGATTAGGTCGGTGAGTGTGTCGCGTATGCGGACGAGACAGCGTGAGGGCAACAGGCCTTTCGGGTTCCGGATATTGCCGTGGCAGATCGGCGTCATTTCCGCGCCGCGGGTTTCGATCAGGCCGAAGCCCGTCGAGCGCAGGCTGGGGTCAACGCCGAGGATTTTCATTGCTCCGCTGCTGTGGCAATCTTCTCCAGCACGTCTTCAGGGATGTCGAAGTTGGCGTACACGTTTTGAACGTCATCGTGGTCTTCTATGGCCTCGAAGAGGTTCAACACCGACTTGGCGGTCTTTTCGTCGAAGATTGGCACGGGTGTAAGCGGTACATTCGCCACTTCAGCGGTCGTTGGCTTAAGCCCTTTACCTTCGATCGCTTTATGAACTGGCTCAAACTGATGCGGGTCGGTGGTGATTGTGTAGCTGGTATCGTCGGAGGTCATGTCCTCCGCCCCAGCGTCCAGCACCAGCGACATCAGGTCGTCCTCGCCGATCTGTTCCTTCGGGATGATGATCTGGCCTTTGCGGTGGAACAGGTGCTTGGCGCTTGCTAGATGACCACCGCCCTTCGTGAGGATCATGCGGATTTCGCTGGCGGTGCGGTTCTTGTTATCGGTCAGCACATCAATCAACAACGCAACGCCGCCGGGGGCATAGCCTTCGTACGTGATTTCCTCGTAGTTGACGCCTGCGAGTTCGCCCGTGCCTTTCTTGATGGCGCGGTCGATGTTGTCGACAGGCATGTTGGCGGCACGCGCCTTCATCAGGATCGTGCGCAGCCGCGGATTGAATCCGGGGTCGCCCCCAACGTGTTTACAGGCGACAGCGATTTCTTTTGCGAGCTTTGAAAAGACCTTGCCGCGTTTGGCGTCGAGCACGCCCTTGTAGCGTTTGACCTTGGACCATTTGGAATGACCGGACATAACGACAGGATTTTAACTTGATGGGTCTCAGTTTTCCATCTAATTTATGCGCGCTCGACCGACCGCTGATGCTCGGGTGGTGGAACTGGCAGACACGTACGTTTGAGGGGCGTATGCCGAAAGGCGTGGGGGTTCAAATCCCCCCCCGAGCACCAACCCTTCACAGAACTGCAAAATGTTCCCGTTGTGCCGCGGCACGCCACATGCTAGAATGTTACTCTGAAAGAATGGAGAGTTGCGCACCATGACACCGTCGAATAATCGTGGTATTCCAAAAAACGCTTCCGCCACCGTCGCCCCGGCCCGGTCCAACTCGATCGCCAACCAAGTACTCCACACCCCAATTACTGAGCGGGGGGTCCACATCCAGGCTTGGGCCGCATTCGCTCTTAGTTGTCTGATCCCGGCTATATTGGTTGCGTATCTGACACGAGAATACATTTTGCCGCGTACGGGCTCAGCGCCGCAAGTCTATGCCGTCATTACATTTGCCTTCATTCTCGTCGCCTGTGGGGCATTCCTGATGTGGCGCATTGTTCGCCAAGTTCAACGCCTGTCCCAGTCTGCCAAGGTGATCACCACAGTCCAAGCCAGGCACATGCCCACGCCCGGCAAAGAAGACAACGAACTTTTCCACCTCGGCTTGGCCATCACAAAGATGGGGGAAACGCTCCGCAACCAGGTTGTCGAACTCGAAGACAAGGCTGTCGAGCTAGCCGAACTTAACCAGAGACTCCAAGACGCCAACCGCAAGCTCGGCCAGTACAACGACATGAAGTCCGAACTGGTGCTGCTGGCCACCCGCGAGTTCCGTAACCCGATAGGCGCGATCATGGAAGCTGCATCGATGATCCTGCGCCGCCAGCTCGGGGACCTCAATGAACGCCAGACGCGGATGTTGTCGGTCATCCACGACAACGCCTGCAAGGCTTCCCGCTTGTTGGAGGAACTGCTCGCCATCGCGCGCGTCCGTGCCAACAACAAAGACTTCAGCTACCATGACACTGATTTGACCGCCACCATTACCGAGGTTCTTGTCCGCATCAGCGAGCTGGCCGAGCGCAAAGGGCTTCGCGTGTCTGCCGCGCTGCCGCGCGAGCACATCGTCATCTCCGGTTACGTGCAGGAGATCGAACTGGCGCTTGACTGCGTCCTCGCCATCGCCGTTGAACTCGCCTCCGAGAAAACTGTGTTTGAGGTCGCGGCCAAACAGTCGGAGGATTCCGTCGATATCACGATTCGGGTACAACCGCTGTCGGTCGCGGCGCGCGCCTTCGAGGGGCTGGCTGCGGCGTTGAATACGACTGGCTACAACGTCCGCGATTGGAGTGGTATCGGCTCCATCGAATTGCCTCTGGCCAAGGAAATCATTCACCTTTTGAGCGGCCAGATCCGTGTCGAGCAAACGCCTGAACATTGCTTTGTCTTCCACATCGTGTTGCCGAAGGTTCCGCCAGCCGCCGAGTCCGCCGAAGCGACGAACGCCGACGAACGCGCGTCCGGCACTACCTAGTTATCAGTTTTATTCCCGGCTTGCTGCGGTCCTGCTGTGCTTGGCGCGGGGAATTTATGTCACCTGTCGAACTTGAAGATCAATTGCGGGATATCATCGGCAAAGCCCGTTGCGGCCTCGGTCTATCACCGCACCAATTGGCCGTAGTCAGTGGCTTGCCGGCCAAGACGATTGTGAATATCGAGGCGGGTCTTTCCACGCCCGGGCATGCCGATCTCGCGCGGCTCGCGGCAGCCCTGAATCTGAGCGGACCAAAACTGACGGCCATCGCGTTGGACAATTGGCGCCCTGCGCGCCCATCTCTCGACCGTTGGGGTCATGTGGCTGAGATCCGGTCATACTATGGCGACTACGAAGTAAAATGTTATCTCCAATGGGATGACGCAGGTAATGCTGCACTGTTTGACACGGGTGCGGACGCCAGCGCGGTGTTGGACGTAATGAATAAGAACAAGCTGCGGCTGCGCGGCATTTTCATTACGCACCGCCACCCGGACCACATTGGCGCGTTGGCGGATATTCGCGGGCACTCGCCTGATGAGCGCCTCGAGCACTCGGGGTCACAATCCCCCGACGGATTCTCCATCCAAATGAACGGGCTGCATATCCAGGCCGTACCTACCCCGGGACACACGGCTGATGGGACGACCTTCGTTGTCCATGACCGTGCCGACCGGCCCGCTGTCGCCTACGTTGGCGACACGCTTTTTGCCGGCTCAGTGGGTGGCGCGGGCTTCTCATATCCACTGTTACTGCAAAGCGCGCGTGACCGCATCCTCTCTCTGCCGCCCGATACTCTGATCTGCCCCGGCCACGGGCCGCTGACGACTGTTGCCGAGGAGAACGCCCATAATCCATTTTCCCCATGATGCGCCGGGGCCGGTGGCAAGCATTGCCGCCCAAGGTAGTCAATCTTCTTCAGGGGCGCTATTGCGGTTTGCCTGCCGGCGCCGATGGGGTAGTCAGCCCCTTCCTTAAAACCTTGGCACGGTTGGTTACAGCGATCGCAATGACGATTACGAGGCTGACAATTGCGATGAGAATTGCGCCGGCCAAAATGCGTTTGCCCA